>TARA_R110001606_G_scaffold60056_4_pt1 | contig 82518 bp, 72 predicted proteins | sample TARA_R110001606 | Tara Oceans TARA_R110001606 (sample SAMEA4398315) | marine metagenome | biome: Polar Biome; feature: [SRF] surface water layer (ENVO:00010504); material: water (ENVO:00002006), including particulate matter (ENVO:01000060) such as... | depth 5 m
GATCGCGCTCAATACCCGGCTTCTTTCTGGTGCCGGAAGGCCAGTATGTAAACGGCACCCTCATCCGGCTCGTAGCGGTACAGCGCCACATAGCCGGAATCCCCAAAGCCGATGACCAGCTCCCGCAACTCTGGTTCCTCCGGCAACGGGCGGCCAATCGCTGGGGCGTCTTGCAGCAACCGGAATTGGCGCGAGATCGCCTGCCCGGCCCGCCGGGCTGCTTCGGGACTCTTTTCTGCAAGGAAGCGGCGGCAGCTTTCCAACCCACGCGTGCACCCGCCGTGATGATTACTTGCGGCACCCAGGCACCTCTGTCTCATCTTCGGTGCCCCAGGTGTTCAGCCACGCATCGGTTTCCTCCAGCGTCAGGTGCTGGCCGGTTTCCCGGTACTCCTGCCACGACTGGAGGGCTTCCTGTTTGAAGCTCTCGCGGGCTTCCTCGCGTTCGACATATTGCCGGATCGCTTCCCGCATCATCCAGTGTGCCGACCGCCGCCGCGTTCCCGCCAGCCGGTCAAGGCGGCTTTTCAGCTCGGAATCAAGTTTGACCGATGTTGCCATGTCGCAACCCCATAGTATTGAAAGGTAATACCTCTTAATACTATAGCGCTTTCCGCTCGCTGCGTCCAGCCCGCCGGGCCACCCTACCGGAGCCCCTGCCCTGCCTGAAACACTATTATCAATTTTGTATCAGGCAGTATTAAATTCAACTTAATGATGTGACGATGTCTATATATACTTAAGTATAGCCCCTCTTATTATATGGAAATCGCTTTGCACCAAGATACGAAATCACCGTTATTTTATTTCCCAATTATTTTTTGTAATGTGAGCGCAGCTTTACCACGGGCCATTCGCTCCAGCAGTCAGCAGATGCCCTGATCCGGGACCAAACGGGATGGAAAGCGCTGTTATTCAGACGGCTTCGGTCCCTTGGGCCGGAAATGCAGATTGAAATTTCGCCTCAAGCTAGGCCGCTCGATGATCTGGTCCGGGTCCAAGTCCATGTCGTCGGGATGAACCCGCGCGAAGACGCGCACGTCCCCGACACCGACCACATAGTAGGTCCGCAACAGCTCCCCGGCGTCGAGCGGCACCTTCTCGCCCGGCCGGACATAGATGTCATCGTCCTCCGGCTCCGGATCAGGCAGGCCGTCAGCCCAGTCCGGATTATCCTCCGCAAAGGCGTACGGGTCGCACTCATAGTCATAGGGGTCATCTTCCGGGTACAGATAATCGTCCGGATCATCCTGTTCCCAATACGCCCCCGGCAATTCTGTCGCCTCCGGCTGCGCCGCAAACGCCTGCTCCCATGGCGGCACCAACGGGGGCTCGAACGCTGCCATCCAGGGCGGCTCCCATGGCGGCAGATGCGGCTTGGGCGGCACCAGCCCCGGCGGCAGCCATTCATCCACCGGCGCGGGCGTCGGCTGCGGCACCGGGAACCATGCCGGGTCGATCTTGATTGGCTCCGGCCGTGGGCCGCGTGGCCGGGCGAACCAGTTAAACAGCGCCCGGATGCCCAGCAGCCCGGTGAGCTTGTTGAACAGCGCCTTGAGGTTGAACCGCTTCGGTTTCAACCTGGCCTCGACGGGTTGTCCAACCTCGCGGTCCTGCTCCTCCCGTCGGGAAGGACCGCTTATCGGTCGTAGCCACCTCCGCGGTCGGGCGGCCGGTCGCCGGATGGATCAAAGTCGGGTGGGCTCGGATCGCGGGCGCGGTCCAGTTCCTGCTGCCGCGCACGTTCCTGATCGCGGCGATGCATCTCTTCAAGCTGCTGATGTTCGCGCTCGAAGGTCCGCTCCATCTTGTCGCGATGCCGTTCCCTGTCGCGCAGCAGTTCTTCCATGCGCGCCTCGCGACGTTCCGCGTCGCGGGCGTCGCGTTCTTTTTCGCGGGCCTGGCGCTCGTCATGACGGTCCCTGACGCGCTTGCGGTCGAGCCGGTCCTTGAGCTTGTGATCGAACCGTTCGAACCCCGACTTGCCTTCCATTTCCTTCCAGTCGGTTTTGCGCTCGATCTCGCGCCGCTCCCGAATCTGGCGATTGACCAGATCCATCTCGCGCGCGATGCGCTTCTCCCAGTCCTGCTCGAAATATTCACGCCGGCGCTCGTGGTTCTGTTCCAGCTCGGCGCTGGCTTCCATAAGCGCGGGGTCTTCCGGGGCCAGGATAGGCGGCGCGTCTTGCGCAGGCGCATCCCGCTTTTGCGACTGATCCGCACCGTCCGGCCCTCGATCGATTTCCGGGGTCTCGGTCCGGCCTTCTTCCGCGTCGGCGCGGCCCTTGGCGCTGTTGCGGGCGTCACGGCGCTGCTCTTGCAGTTCGCGGGCGGCATTCACGTCCGGCAATGCCGACATGTCGATATCGGCGATCTTTTCGCGGATTTCTTTTGCCTTGGCGGATGTGACCTGGCGGTTGAGGCTATGGACCTCGCCGGCGATATCGACCACCACGATGGCGCGGCGATCGCCCCGTGCCAGCAGATAACCCGCATCCTCAAGCGCGTTCTGGAACGCCTGGCCGTTATCGGCGCGTTCATACAGGCCGGTGATTTCCGCCTTGCGTTCGCGCGGGTCGAGCTGGCTGCGCTCCATCTGCTGCCATTCGGCGTGGTTCAACTCCGCCATGGGCAGTTCTTGTTCCATGTCGCGCTTGTACCATTTGCCCGGCACGTGCTCGTGGCCGAACTCTTCCTCCAGCCGGGCGCTGGCGCGCTCATGCTTGCCGTAGGTGAAGGCGTCGGAACGCAACGTCATCGTCTCGACATCCGTGCGCGCCCACACGACATGGATATGCTCGCGGCCTTCCTTCTTGTGCAGAACGATGACGCGGGGCTGGCCCTCGAAGCCCAGCTCCTGTTCCAGCACGTCGGCGCAACGTTCCCATTGTTCGCGGGTCATCGGATAATCGGCGTGGGGGTCGATATTGGCGTGGTAAAGCCCCTTGTAGCCGCGCGTTCCGGCGGTGAGCATCTGCATGTGGCGCAGGGCGTGTTCCAGATCTTCCAGCGGCACGTCCCGGAACTCCAGCGCCTCGACGCGTTCGTTCGTATCCTCGCGCTCAAGGTGCTTGGCAAGCTTGGCCGGGGCCGCGCGGCTTGCGCCCTTGATAATCACGACGCACCCTCCCGCCCGTCCGGGTCGGACCGCCCATCCGGCCCGGATTGCCCGTCCGGGTCCGGCTCCCGCCGGCTCGGCACGGCTTCATGGCCGAACGCGGATTCCAGGGCGCGGGCCGCCCGCTCATGTTTGGCATAGGTGAAGCTGTCCGGGCGCAGCGTCATCGTGTCGATATCAGTGCGCCCCCAGATGGCATGAAGATGGGCACGGTCGCCCTGCTCATGCAGGACAAGAACACGCGGCAGGTCGTCATAGCCCAGCTCCTGCTCCAGCACGTCGGCGGCATGGAACCACTGCTCACGCGTGAGACTGTATTCGGGGGCGGGACGGATTTTGGCGTGGTAAAGGCCCTTCCGGCCCATCGTGCCGGAGGCAAGCAACTGCATATCGGAAAGGGCTTCCTTCACCTCCCACACCGCCACATGCCGAAACTCCAGCGCCTCGACGCGGGTGTTTTCCGACACGTCGTCCAGCAGCCGCGTGACGAGGTCGAGGGAGAAGCCGATACTGTTGCCCGTGATGATCATGCGTCCATCCCCGGCTTCCACCCAAGCGCACTGGCGGCGGCTGCGTGGATTTCGGCAAGAGCGACAACGGCGGCCTTGATGTCATCGGACAGGCCGTTCGGGTCGTCGCCGCTGTTCACGGCGCGGGCGATCTGGTTGACGTTGGAGCCGATCTTGCCGAGCTGGCTGAGTATGCGCACCAGTTCCTCCCTGACGACGGGCGGTTTGCGCGCGGCGCGGGGGCCGGGTGAACCAAGCGCGGTAGCGCGCATATAGGCGCCAAGCGTGAGGCCGGTATTATCGGCCGCGGCAAGAAGGGCCGCATGCTCCGCGTCGGTCAGGCGGATATGGACCGTCTTGTTGCGTTGCCGTTTTTCGCTTTTCTTTGTTGCCATACCGCCGTCCTCCGCCGTCGGTCTTGCGCGCATCCATGGACGCCCTCCCTGGCCGGGTCCAGCATGGCTGCTGGTGCGGTGCAGGGGGCAGTCCCCTGTCGCGGGGTCGAGGGGGTTGCGCGAACCCTCTCGCCGGGGTGCAGGGGCGGCGCGTCCTGCTCGTCATGTCGGGCCGAAACCCGACGCCGCATCCAACCGAAGGGGTTGGCCGCCTCCAGCACGGATGCTGGTCGAAGCCGCTGCCGAAACAGGGGTCGGGATCGTCAAGGGCGAAGCGCCTTAACGCGGTGTCCAGCCCGAAGGGGGCTGGCCGGTACCGGGGCCGGAAACCCGGTCGTGATCCAGCGCCGAAACGCTGGTCTGGGTCCTGGGTGAAATACCCCCAAAGAGACCCAGAACCGGGGATGCAACGGGGCCGGAGAGCCCCTTGCCAAGCCAGGCCCGAGTCCCGCTTCGGCGGGGCCGGGCCGTCTGAACGGTGATACCGTTCACGGCTTGCCTCCAACCTTAACGGCAAATCTGGATCATAAACTCTATCATGGATATGCTTAAGACGCCATTAACACTTGCGCCGGTGAGCGGCCCTGCGGGCCGCGCGCGGATCATAAATCCGCGCAGTCTTGGGGCCGTTATCCGGCCCCGCTTGTGTCGCGATGCGACACAGATGGAGATGCGATTTGCCGTGCGCAAATCGCATCGACTCCTTGTAGAACAAAATGGCGACAAACGGAAGGCCGTAAATGTGAACATACAAGCCCGCGAACTCCTTACCCTCGCCGCGATCGGCATCGCCGTTCCGTTTGTCGCGATCACCCTGACCGGCGACGATATGCCCCTTGCGTGGGCGCACGCGGCAAGGTCATCGGTGGCAGCCGGGTTCCTGTTTCTGGGGCTTGGTGTTCTGGCTCTGTTCGGCATCCCGAAATCGGCCAAAGAGCCGGAGGATGACGAGGAAGAAGACGAGGAAGAGGACGAATGGCGCTGGCGGCATATCCGTCTCTGGCAGCTTTGCCTGGGCCTGGGCTTTCCCCTCCTGCTCTATGCCGATGGCGTCACCGGGGATACCGGCAACTTCGCCCGCATGCAGACCATCGTCACCTTCTGGCCCGGCGTTGCGGCTGTCGGTTATGTCTGCCTTGTGGCGGGTTGGAGTATCTGGCAGGCGCTCTACGGCGAGAACATTGACGAGCCCGACCTGACCAGCCACGGCACGGCCCGGTTCGCCGACGACAAGGAGATCAAAAAAGCCGGGCTGCTGGATAAGGGCGGCGTCTATCTCGGCCAGTACCCCGACCTGACCGATGAAGGTCTGTGGTTCGACGGCGACGGGCACCTGATGACCGTGGCCGCCTCGGGTGCCGGGAAAGGCGTCTGCTCAATCATCCCGAATCTGCTCACATGGCAGGGCTCGGTGATCTGTAATGACCCGAAGGGCGAGAACGCCGCCATCACCGCACGGCATCGCCGCGCGATGGGACAGGAAGTCCATGTCCTGAACCCGTGGGGCTTGCATAGCGGTCCGCCATGGGATTTGCCCTGCTCGGCATTCAACCCGCTCGACTGGCTGGACACCAACAGCGACGACGTGGGCGATGACGCCGCCATGATGGCGAACGCCCTCGTGCTCCGCGACAAGGGCACGTCCGGCGTCGAGGGGCATTTCTCGGATGAAGCGGAATCCTTGCTGACCGGCCTCATCCTCTATGTCGCCTTCATGGAGACACCGGAACGCCGGAATTTGCTCACGGTCCGCGAGCTGATCACGCTCGCCCCGGAAGACTGGACCGACCTGCTCAAAAGGATGTCCAGGCTGCCGCAAGCTGACGGGCTGATCGCCCGCGCCGCGAACCGCTTCCTCTCGAAGTCGGATCGCGAAGGCCCGGCGGTGCTTTCGACCGCGCAGCGCCACACCAACTTCCTCGATAGCAACCGGATGCGTCTGGTGCTGGGCACGTCGGATTTCGACCTGGCGGACCTGAAGCGCAAACCGATGACCATCTATCTCTGCCTGCCCTTCGAACATGTCAGCGGGCAGTTCGCCCGCTGGCTTCGCTTGATGATCACGCTGAGCCTGACGGCGCTCTCACGCACGCAAGGCCCGACAAGGCCCGGCGTGCTGTTTCTGCTCGACGAGTTTGCAGCACTCGGCCATATGCGCATGGCGGAACGCGGCATAGCCGAAGGCCGGGGCTACGGCGTGAAGATGTGGCCGATCCTGCAAAATCTCAGCCAGCTCAAGGATACCTATGGTGACCGCTGGGAGACCTTCGTCAGTAACTCACGGATTGTGCAGTTCTTCGGCACCAATGATCTCTTCACCGCCAAATACGCTTCTGACCGGCTCGGCAAGACCACGGTGTGGTCGAGCGGATCGAGCGGGGACAGGGAAAACATCAGCGAGACAGGCCGTCCGCTGATGACGCCGGACGAAGTGATGAATATGGGGCCGAATGAAGAGCTGCTGATCTTCGGAGGCGACCTCCGGCCGATTAAGGCGCAAAAGTTGCCCTATTTCCACTCGACGCTGAACGAGTGCGCCGATCCGAACCCGATGGCCCCGGAGCATTACGACCAGGCGGGGAGCTGACAATAAATCCCAGATATTTAATTAAGAATTGCGCCGTTAATTATTGATTCTACTCTGGCGTGTATAATATCTCCCATTCAATAAGGGAGATAAAAAATGGAGATGTTCAAACAACAAACCCCGTTTGACGTTACAATTATTGATTCCAGCGGCACCTTTCTCGGCGTTATGGAGTTCAGCACCGTTTCCGAACTCTGCCGACATATCCGCCATCATGGCCTGCCCGAGGGGCAGGCTTTTTGTTTGGCGGGTCTGGATTTGCGCGGCGGCTACCTGCGGCAGGCGCAACTGGCCGGAGCGGATATGACCAAATGTAATCTCGAAGGCGTGTGCCTGAGCGGCGCGGATTTAACCGGCGCCAATCTCGAAGACGCAAACCTCAACGGCTGTTCCCTCAAAGGCGCCGGCCTGCGCGGTGCGCTGCTGCGCCGCGCCAGGCTGGTCGGAGCCGGCATGTGGTGGGCGGACCTTGAAGGCACAGACCTGGAGGAAGCCGATCTGCGCCATGCCAACCTCAACGGGGCCTGCATGGAGGGCGCGAACATGTCCGGTGCCGATCTCGGCGCGGCGGCGCTGGCCTGGACGGATTTCGAGGGCACGAACCTCGAAGGCGCCAGCCTGTGCGATGCCTATGCGCGCGGCTCGTTCTTCCGGGGCGCGGATATGCGCGGTGCCGACATATCGGGCGCTTTCCTCGACGGGGCGGATTTCCGCACCGCGCATCTGGCCGGCACGCGCATCGACAAGGCCGATATGCGCGGCGTCCATGTCGTCTCCGCACAACTGCGCGGGACAGAGGGCACACCGGCGGTCGCGCCGCCGGTCATGGCGGAACACGCGGAACGGAGCGCGCCATGAGGCATCAACAGTGGATTGTCTGCGGGCCTGAGTTCATCGAAGGCGACGTGATCCGCTGGCATGAGGGCGTGTTCCAGCCCGACGGGTACCGCCGGGGCCAGCGCGTGAAGATCGGCGAACGTGCGATCACGGCACAGGTGCTGTTCGATCCGGTTGACGGCAACCAGAAGCTGGAGCTTGAGGTCGTCGCCAGCGAGGGCAAGAACGCCTATGAGGTCGGTGACACCGTGCGCCGGGCAAGGCGCACGGTCGGCCACGACGATACCGAACGGCTGGCATGGTCGGACGAAGAGGCCCGCGCCTCGGTCGTCGATTCCCTGCCGGAAACCCGGCTCAGGGCCATACGCGAAACGCAGGGACAGACCTCCAGACCAACGGCACAGCTAGGCCATACCCGGCAGGCACCGCGCACCGGTGCGCCGTGGCGCAGGCGCAGACGCAAGGCGAGCGCCGGAGCCTTCGTCGCAAAACCCTAGCAGGGCTATGACCACGGGGGACTGCTGACAGACGCTCCTGCCAGACCATCCCTTTGGTGAGACAGGGGACCGGCATCCCTTCGGAGCCGACGCGATCGCGGCATCAACGCGCGCAAGCGAAAGGCAAGGACGTGCCGCCGGAGGCGGCGCGCTGGATCGTTCTGATACGAACAACGCGGTGCGCGTCCTTGCCGGAGCGCGCACGTTGATACAATGACTGTGAAATACGAAGGGAGGGCCGCCTAAGCGGCGGCCCGGTCTTCATCGTCATCGCTGTCTTCCTTCGACTGCAAGCCGTGGAGGAAGTCCGCGGCGCGCTGCGCGTGCGCAGCCGCCGTGAAGATGGCGCGGTGATCGTTTTCGAGCACCTTGAGCCAGTTCGCGATATAGGGCGCGTGATCCTCACGGATGGCGGGCTCGATATCGAGGTCCGCGCAGAGGAACGCAGCGCCGATTTCCGCGACCAGTTCTTCGCGGGCATAATGCTTTTCAATCGTCTCGACCGAGGTGCGGCAATTCTCTGCCACCTCGTGAAGGCTCACGCCTTCCAGCAAGCGAAAACAGATATAGCTGTGCCGGAGGCTGTCTGCTGTGCGGGCCTTGCCCTTCCGGTCGAGCTTGAGATTGCTCGCCTTGAGAATATCGTTGAACAGTTTCCTGATCCGATCTGAGAACAGAAGGTCGTCGGGACGCGGCCTGTTCCGGGCGAGCATGCGCTCGAACGCAGATACCGCCGCCAGCGTGCTGTGGCAGTAGTTGATACCGTCGCTGCCGTGCACCGCGATTTCCAGGATTTGCTCGTCGGTGTCATCGCGGACGACCTGCACATCGCGATATTGAAGCGCATCGGCTTCGGCCGGGGTCAACCCGGTATTGACCATAAATATGACGTAGTCACGCAATTGTCCTGCTTCGACCTTGTCGCGACCAATTGCAGGGTTTTCGGCGTTCCGGCGCAGCGCGGCACAGAGTTGCCGGTACTCCCACGGGGTGAACCAGAGTTTCGGTTTGGCTTTGGGTGTGGGCTCATATGGATCGGAAAGGTCGGGAATTCTGTCTATCCAGCCATGGCGCTGCGCGGTTTCGAGAACCATGCGCAGCGTCTCGATCTCGTCCTCGACCGTTTTCCGGCCGGGCGGCTTCCATCCTTTCGGCCCGCCGCGACCGACCGGAGCGCCTTCGCTTCGCGCGTCCTGTTCCGGCTCCGCCAGACGATGGGCGCGATACTGCTGAACCGCGCCGGACGTGACTTCGGATAGATGGGAGTCGTCGAAATACGGCAGAAGATGGAGCCGAAGGCGGTCCCGATGCATCTGGAGCGGGTCCGCGCCGTGACGCCCATGCGTCATGGCCTTGTATTCGGTCACCGGAATATTCGTCCGTGACGATGGTCACGTCACGGAATTCCAGATGTTTCACTTCATCGGGGCGCAGCCCCGTATTGGCCATGAAGAGCACGAAATCGTGCAGCTGCTCTGCGTGCCATTTGTAGCGGCTGGATTTCGGGCTGGCCGCGTTCTTTCGTGTGGCTTCGTAGAGCTGTTTATATTCGTTCGGCGTGAACCATGGCCGATGTTCGACCTTGCTCTGCCGCCGGTAGGGATCTGACAGGTCGGGCAGGTTCTCAAGCCAGCCATGACGCTGGGCGGTCTTGAGCACCATGCTCAAGGTGACAACTTCGTTATGGATGGTGTTGCGGGCGGGCGGCTTCCACGGCTGCGGCTCGGTCTTTTTCCCGTCCTTGCCTTTGCCGTTCGCCTTCCCGGCTTTTTGATCTGTTTTGGTGTCCGCCTCGGGCTTGGTCATGCGGTGAACGCGATACGCCTGCACCTCGCCGGACGTGATCTCCGAAACGGTCTTCTTGCCAAAATACGGCATCAGATGGAGCCGGATGCGGTCCTTGTGGCCCTGCACCCATTTGGGGCTACGGTGTCCACGGGTGGACGCTTCATATTCCTGCTCGAAGACCTTCGCCACCTCGGCGAAGGTCTTGCCTGTCTTAAGGTCGCCGTAATGGTCCCTGGCGCAGAGCTCCATGTACCAGTCGGTGGCAACGTCCTTCGCCTTGGCGAGGCTTTTCTGCTTAGTGCTTTTTCGCCATTCCTTGCTCTTGAGGTAGGTCGAGCAATGCCAGGCGCCGCCTTCGGTACGGCGGTAGAGTCGGACCTTATCGCCGAGTATTCTGTGTATTTCCATGGCACCCTCATTTTTGGTCGTTTTTTGTGTGAGGCTCGTGTGAGCCATTTTTAGTATATCACGGGGCGATTCAGGGGCCAAATTAGAGGAAGCTGAAATAGAAAAAGCCCCTGCAAATCAGTGACTTGCAAGAGCTTCCATTTGGTTGCGGGGGCACGCAACTTCTTTTGTTATAACTTGGGATCGGTTTTGGGTTTTGCGCCCGGAAACGATGTCGAGAATGCCCATCAGCTCGCCGCGTAATGTGGCATTTACCTCGCCGCGTTTGTCGCCGGGCATAAGCACCACTTCGCCCACAAGCGCGCGGATCGCCTCGGTTGCCTGATTGTGCAATTCCGGATCGGCCAGCGCCTCGTTCAACTGCATCACCTTGGCTTTGTAGATTTGTGCAATATTCGGATGAATATCCGGCACATCCGCAGGCACGTCCTCCATGCGCGCCAGGATCTCAACCTTCTGCTGCTCCAGATCATCCATCCGCGTCTTCATGCTGGGCTGATACATGCCGTCCTCGATGGCGGACATGATACCGGCAATGCCGCGTTCGATCTTGTCGAGCGCCTTGCGGTCGATATCGGTTTGCGCGCGGTGTTCGCGGTTCTGTTGGTTCAGTTCCTCGGCGTAGGCGCGCACGGCTTCGGCTACGTTTTCAGCGGAAACCAGCTTTTCGGTGAGGCCCGCAAGAATGCGCTCTTCAATCACATCGCGGCGGATGGTGCGGCCATTGTCGCAAGTACCGCGCCGGTTGCGGTTGAGACAGCCATAGCGATCCTTGGTGATGATGCCATATTGCCCGTCGCAGCAGCCGCATTTCAGCAAGCCGGAGAACAGAAACGCCGGGCGACGTAGACCATTCAGCTTCTTGGCGCGATAGGCCCGCACGCCTTTGGTGACATTCTCGAATTTCACAGAAATTTCCCGCTGCCGCTGGCGCGCCGCCTGCCACAGCTCATCATCGATGATGCGCAATTCGGGCACTTCCGTCCTGATCCATTCAGCTTCCGGGTTGATGCGTGAGACGCGCCTGCCGGTCTCGGGGTTCTTGATATAGCGCAGCCGGTTCCAGACGATTACGCCCACGTAAAGCTCGTTGTGAATGATGCCAGTGCCACGATTGACATGGCCGCGAATGGTCGTGTCGCCCCAATTCTTACCGAAAGGGCCGGGGATATTGTCACGATTGAGGTCTCTGGCAATGGCCTTGGGGCTCTTGCCATCGGCGAATTCGCGGAAGATACGGCGGACGATGGTTGCCTCGGCCTCATTGATCTTGCGCTCGCCGCGGATTGGTTCGCCATTGCCGTCGAGGCGCTTGACCACGTCATAACCATAGCAAAGCCCGCCACCTGCCTTGCCGTTCTCCACCCGACCGCGCAGGCCGCGATGGGTCTTGGCGGCAAGGTCTTTGAGGAACAGCGCGTTCATCGTGCCCTTGAGGCCAACGTGAAGCTCGGAGATTTCGCCCTCGGCCAGCGTGATGATTTTGACACCGGCAAATTTCAGGTGTTTGAACAGGATCGCTACATCGGCCTGATCGCGACTAACGCGATCGAGCGCCTCCGCCAACACGATCTCGAACTTACCGGCGGTCGCATCCTGCAACAGCGCCTGAATGCCCGGACGCAAGGTGACGCTGGCGCCGGAAATGGCGGCGTCCTTATAGGTGCCCGCCACCTTCCATTTTTCCCGCGCCGCCTGATCGCGGCAGATGCGGAACTGATCGTCGATGGAGGACGTGCTTTGCATGTCGGAGGAATAGCGGGCGTAGAGCGCGATGCGGGCCATGGGGTTTTTCCTTTCTCTAAAAACCAGGTTTCACCCCTCCGGGGACTGCCCCTCTTCCTCTGACACCACAGGCCGGTTATCATTGGCCGCCTTCACCTGCCGCCTTTCCCAGGCCCTAAAATGCTCACGGGCTATGTGGCGACCGATGGCGCGGGCGATGCTGCGCAAATGCTGCTCCGCCTCCCCCGTTCCGGCACCATTGTCATTGGCTGCCACACTTTCTTTCTGTGTCATGGGCAAGCCCCTTCCAGTAAAATAATCCACTGGAATAGAATCGCCCAAAACCGCTGAAACGCTTATGACCGTTATGTACGCTCATTTGACGTTTATGCGCTATGAAGCATGCGATACTTCTGAAATTGAAGGCGAAATCCTCTACCGTAACAGCGTACAATCCTCGATCCGCCGTCAACTTGGCCTCAAGGCCGGGGCCCTCCCTGCTCACTGGCGTGGCGGGTACGCTTTTGAAGCGCCGCAAGGAATATTATCGGGCACCGGAAGATGCGAGCCAAACACTCAATGTAACGGATTGGCTATTATGATTTGCGCAAATTGTCATCGAAGCAGAACGGCGCCAAGGCGCAAATCGACGCACTATCGTCTCGCCATCCCGCTCCGTTTAGTGGAAAGCGTGTGCATCGAAGAGATCGCACCATGAGCCTGCCTCACTTTTTCGGCCTGCGCCATATCTCCGACACGATAAGGATATGAACATGAACCACAATACTATGAGGCGATAATAAATATCTCCCCTCACCACCCAGCATAACTGCGGTCCACATATGGATCGTCCGCATCTGTGTGAAGTTCAAAATCCTGACGATGGAGCCTGCCGCGAAACGGAGAACCTTCCCTCGGTGAATGGGCCAGGAGGTATCCGGCAGCATCGATCCAATTGATAAAATCATCAGTCACGATCGGCACAACGCGATACAGGCCACGTTCTCCAGTCGTACCGCTGAGTTCGGCCACAATACTGTTCGCGCGGGCCGCAGCGCGTTCCGGCTGCGGCAAGCTACGTTGCCAAGCGAGGAAGTACTGCGGGTCTATAAAGTCTTCGGCGCTGATATCGTCATAATTCTCCGCCAGCCACGTCTCGAATTCTGCACGGCGCTCAGCGGCCTCGTCACGTGTCCGTGCCAAACCTTGAGCCAGCGCGAATGCAACAAACGGGTCCAGCGTCCCCCATCGAAGCATTTCGCGTGCCCAGAAGCCGAACCAAGGCAATTCCGTCGTTTCTTTCCATGCCTCAAGCGACGGTATCGCAAGAGCCTCACCGGCACCGTCAGACCAAGCCCGCGCGACAACTGCCCCTATCGCGACGCCCAGACGAAAATCGATGTTGTCGGCGACAAATCTCTGCCACGCGCGGAGCTGGCTGGCATCCGGCACTGCCGCGTCCGGCAGTTTCATCCACCATCCCAGTACATCTTGCCAATGATCCAGAAGCGCGCGATCAGTTTCGGTTGACCTGACCCGAAATCCATAACCCCGGTCGTCAGCTACCAACGCGCCAAGCGCGGCGAATACCTCAAAGCGATCTTCGTTGTTGGCATTGCCATACCCCTGAGCACCTTCGATGATATCTCTCATGGCTGGCGCTATCGCTTCAAAACGGCGTCCGACATAGGGCGCAAAACCGTATTGATACAGCCGGCTTCGCTCTTCCGCATCAGGATAAATCCGCTCAGAAATGGCATGCCCGCGCCGCACAAATGCACGTTCCAGCCAATCCTCCTGAATCGCAGCGTAGGCGGAAAATGTCCTGCGCCAAAGACGAACAAGAAACTCTTCGGCGGCCGCCCCTTCGAGCCCCTCTTCCCGGACACGCCCAATCTCTTCAAGAGCACTGAGCAGAACACTGTCCAACTCATCTACGCTATCGGCAAGTCGGCTCTCTTCGGATGTATCGGCCCTACCGGCTTTATCGCTGATTTGGTCAGGAATGGCGATTTCAAGCCAATCCAGAAAAGCATCGCCTTCCAAGCCGAGTAAATCCTGCGCACGTTCTGCGATGCTATGTAACAATAGGGCGAGGGAACTGCGGACTTCGACCTGCTCAAGCTCTTCGGCAAGAAGCCGTTGCCTGAGTGAGTTGTAATCACTACTAAGAGCAAGAATCTGACGACGCTGAATTGGCATCTGTTTCGGAGCCGTCGCCGAAAGACGCCTTGGTAAAGCAACCAAAGTGATACCTTCCATGCCATTGCTGGCACCTGGCCGCCCAGCACGCCCTGACAGGTTGCGAAACTCAGCAGTGGAAAGGGGCGCTTCAATGGATGTGTTGTTGATCGGATCATAGGTCCGACGCTTCAGTGCCGTAACGAATATGATATCAAAAGGCAGATTGACGCCTTCGGTAAGGGTGGCCGTAGCCACCGTGATCGGGCAGATTCCGCGGTCGATTAGATCGGTCATAAGCCGTCGCAGCCGCTGTGGCATTTGGCCATGGTTCGTGGCGATGCCGCGGTCAAGCAACGCAAGCTCGTAGGAATCAGCGCCGCAGTAATCGATGCAGGCCGCTTTGGTTTCTTCAAATCGAGCCCGTTCATTTTCGTCATCAGGCGGCTCAAAAGTCAGGGCGTCCTGCCATGCAGCGAGTCCAAGGGCGTCCTTGTACCATCCCATTGTTTTTTCCGGCTGCTGCGCAACCGAAATAAGTATCCGGCGCTCGCTATCCGTCAGATGCAGAGCCGTCCACAAAACGTCCAGTTCGTTAAATCTGTAGATGCTGTTTCGCATCGTAGCCGGAAGTTGCGGCATGGGCGGCGTGCGCAAGCGCAAATAAACCGGCTCATCGCGGCCGCGTACGAAAAGCGGACGCCCGTTTATAAGTTCAAGCAGCATGCGCCCGGCACTGCCCGGCGCGGTCTCCAGAACACCTACGATTTGTCTTGTACTCCGATAATGCGTTCCAACGGCCTCAGCGTCGTCCCGGCCCTCAATCCAGCGCGCGACCGGCGGCGCAGCGCCGCCTGCAACTGCGGTCAACGCAATCCTGACAATATCGGGCGATTGTGCGAGCAGCCGCGAAACAAATCCTTCCAGGCGGATTGAACGGCTGGAATGCTCAGCAAAATCGGCTACCGCCCGTTCTTTATCATCGGGAACGACCTGATGCGCTTCATCGACGATCAATAGCTGTAATCGACCGAGTAACAGCGGACCGAGATAACGCATCAACGCATCGGCCTTTTCCACGGTTGCGACGAGAACGGTGGGCCTATCTGCATCCAGCCAATAGTCGGTCACGCCCCAGTCAGCACCGCCATACAGACCTGTAACGATCAAGTCCCTGCCAAGTTCGTCTGTTAGTTTTGCCTCGACCTCACCTGCAAGCGCCCTCGATGGAACGAGATACAGGGCCAGTGGAGCCGGTTGATCATGGTCCCGCAAGAGAAGCTCCTTGACGAGCGCGAGGTTGGCAACGAGCGTCTTGCCTGAGCCAGTCGGCGTACAGAGCGCAAAGGACGATTCCTCAAGAAGCCGCGCGATTCCCTGCCGCTGTGATGTCCAGAGGATACCGCGCTTGCGGTTGAATTGGGTTCGCGCAAAACGCTCCAAACGCGGGGCCCGTTCCGGATTGAGATTACCGAGTGCACGGATTGGATCGTATATGCTGGCAGTCCGATACGAAATCGCGACTTGATACAAGAGTGTCACAAGCGCTGATATCTCATCCCCCAAAGTGCGGGCAGCCATGCGGTCGAGCGCCCCGAGCTTAGCAAGTACGCGATCCCGCCGGGAATTATCACCACGGCGCAGGGCATCCGCCATAGCACCAAGCGCGCGTACCAGTTCAACGGTAAAATACCATGTGACTTTGTCATCACCGTCTTCCTGCAAAAGGCGCCCGGTGGCCTCCCGATCCGTTATGTCCAGATGATTGCGCCAGAATTCGGTAACTGTGCGGATTACACCGTCAAAATCTGCGCCCAGAAATCCGGCATAGAGTCGCGTTCCGAGGTTATCCTGCGGCGCTTGAGCAAGCAAAGCGGCGGCCATCGCAGGTAGCCCCCCGAGCTGATAGGAAGCCGCGGCCAGTAGTTCCAGAGGAATGAATGTTTCCAGTTCGTCGCGGGCGCGCGTGAGCCATTCAAGCAATTCACCGGCGCGACGGTAGCATTGAATGGCATTTGCGGATGCTTCTCCTTCAACCTTACGGAATATAACGGCGGCGTCGAGCAGCCGCCGCGCATCGCCAAGCTGTGACCGGGATTCCGCCGCATTCCACTGAATGGGCGGCACTTCCCAACTCGTCTGCAATCCGCGAACGAAAGACCGCGCCTGTATAGGTGTGAGCGCGTCCTCAGCGGCAATCTGGCGCATCAATTCTTCGGCTATAGCTATCCGGTCTTGGTCAAGTTCAGGCATTGCCGCCTCCGTCAGACCAAAGACTCTCGTAGAGGGCGTCGATCAATTCTTCGCCATCCTTCAAGATGACTTCTACCAATTGCAGATCGTGCCCTGCGGTATAGTTATCAGGCATATCTTCCCACGGCAAAAGACAGTCCATTTTTTCGCGCGTGGCGGCCCCATTACCGACAACAATGATAAGATCAGTGCGGGGAAGCGGTTCTGGGTTGTTCAGAACAAGGGAGCGCTCCATCGACAGGATAGCCGCATCATAGCCGTCCGGATCGTGTTCCTGCAAAAGCCTCATGAGTTGCCGCACGCCGATGGGAACCGGCGGATCGTTATTCACATCATTCCAGACGCCTTTGCCGGAATGAACCTTCTCTTCACCGCCCTCGGGATCGTCTATCTTCTTGCCGTGCATCAGTGTGTCCACGGCCGATGGCGTGAGAGTTTTCCGCCATTTGGCTTCGCCAGCGATGAAGCGGATCACAGTACCATCGTCGCCAAGCAGCAAACCTATGAAATCCGAGCCGAGACGTCCGATGGTCTGGCGCTTCCGTTCCGGATCACGAGCCAGCGCAAACAGGTAGTTCCGCGCATCTTCATGGTACCGGAACAAAAAGATCGGCACACACCATTCATGTTTTCCAACCAATTCGTAACTTTCGGTCACAAGCCCAGCCATTACTTCACCAAACAGGCCCTTTCGCGTCGTTCTGGGAAGACAGCCGGGATATTCTATAGGCGCTTCGCCGCAGTCGCCTGCATCGGGATGAAGGTCAATGCCGATATCGGCATGAAATATCTGCCGTGCGTCCAGATGTGCGGACTCGAAATACGGACGCAGGGCATCCCGGACGGCAGCGCCATCAACGTCTTTTTGTAACAGGAGCAGGTGACCAAAATTGCCGTTGGTCGAAGGATGCTCTTCCAACCATTTACCGAGTGCCTCAAGCGGTGGCGGACAAGTATGCATACCGCCCTCCATAGCCGCCCGGCAGCCGGTGATTTACATCTTTCTGATGACTTGCTCGCTTGTGCATCTACATAAAATTCCTAAAGTCATAGACACTATCAACCATGTCCTTGTTTTGCTGAATGATGTCTGCGAACGCTTTGGAATAGACAAGCGTAACCGGCAACTTCTTGTACAGAGTATTGTTGTTCCAATCCATTTTGGTAAGGCCAAGAATACCCGAACAGGTTTCGTGCCACCCGCCTGCGCCTGAAAAACGGCGAACCAGAACCGGCGAAGGCGTGGGCTTTAGAGGCCCTTCCTTATAGACATTGTAATTCGGATTCTTGACGTTGACACCGGTCACACTGCCCTGTGTCCAGAGAAGAGCCTCGTTGCGCTCAATCGGGATGTACGTACCCCGTACGACCGGATATCCGTGGGCTTCGGGAGGTTTCTTGTTGTCAAAGCGGATGCCCTTCCAGTTCGTGCCCTTTACGATCTGGACAAGCTCAACGTCCGTGCCGTCACGGAACGTATCGAGCGCACCCAATATCTCCTGCTCCTGAAACGGCGTGTTCTTGTGGACTGTGATCTTGCGCGGCACGCGTCCAAAATGACCGCTCTGGTAAATTTCAAGGCTGCGTGAGAGGACCGACTGCATCTCATAGTATGACAGATAGGGATTTTTCTTACTGTCCTGCGTGAACTCGCGAGCATCATAGGCCACAAAACGGAATCCGGTTCCATCCGGGTCAAATACCTGGCTGCAACACGTCGTGTAGAAGTTACCGGATTTGTCAGTCTTCATCGCGTAGCTGATACCGATGAACGCTTCATCTTTGTTCAATCCGGTGAGCTTCCAGGGTACGCCTCCCGCCTTAGCATAGATCGCGACGCTCATGCCCCACATTACATTGGCGCGGCAGCGGCGCTCGAAGCTCTTCTCACGGACGATCTGGATCGGAATATTCGAAGGTGCGCAATACGCCTTGAGATAATCGTGGAAATTGAAATTTTCACCCTCGAAACACGCGGCCCAGCTTTGCGGCAAATATACAAGCGCGATGTCAAAATTGCTGCGTACGCTCCGAAGCTGGGCGATACACTGAAACAAGCCTTTTGCGAGTTCAGCCTTCTGCCCGGCCTGCGCATGCCTATCCAGTTCATCGGGAAAGGAAATAGCCAGAGTGTCATCCTGATCGGCGACGGGAATGCGAAACAGTGCTTCAAAGCCGGGATATTCGGGATAGTAGTTTGGTGCTTCCCGCACTTGCGCAGTACCCTTCAACTCCTGAACCAACTGGGTGAGCTTACCCATGTTCGTCTTGGGAGCGAGAAGCGCCAGGCGGAGCTTGGCGGGCGCACCGAATTTCAGGCCGTACGGACCGTGATTGATCAACCCCATCAACGGGTGCCTACCGGTTCGGCCACCGGCAAAGACAAGCTCCGGCTCGGGCAGCGTCGCATAGCCGCTCAGCTCTCCTGCGCTCGCGATCATGCGACCAGCCTCCGCGAGAATGCTGTCCTGTTGCCTATGCGAAAACGCGGATTTTCAATCTTATTCCCGTCAGAAAACGGCGTGACCGTGATTTCAGAGTTGCGCTCTTCAGTATCAAAGAGCAACTGAACCCACGCATCCAAAAGCGCGTTGAACTTGTCATTCTTCCGGTCGCTGCGCCTTCTGTCCAGAAAGTCACGGGCATTGGCACGGGCGCGGGGCGGCCATATCCAGATGTCCGGATCGATGATAAGCCAGAGACTGCCTCCCTTCTGATCGACGGATATCCGCAGCGCTTCAGCCCAATCCACCGGTTCGGAATTCGGCTTTTCGGGAGTGGGTACTGTAAAGACGCCCGGCACCTTTCCAGATGTTTTACCGACAAGCTGGAACAACGGATCGAGGCCGCCAACATCGTCGGCATGCTGATCGGCAATCAGGAACACCGATCCGTGGCGTGCACGGACGAGCAAGGGACGCCCGCGTGCCAATGCATATCCCAGAGCCTCTTCGATAAAGCCTTTTAGATGCAGGTTTTCCGGCTTACGAATATCATCCGGCAACGCACGGGATTCCACGGTCTCGACGGACCCTGCAAATCCCCGGCGGGCATCATCTTCCTTCCCCCAGCACCACACCGTATCGGATTTGCTCAAAACCAGCGTTTGCTCCGATGCGCTTGCAACCCTTCTAACTTCATCCCAATCAACGGGTTGCTTGAAAGACAGCGACAAGCATTCTGACGGCATATCCAGTATGGGAAGGGCATTAAGCCGCAGGAGCGGCTGTTGTTGCCCGGATAACGGCCGGGGAATATTCACTTCCGATAGATGTGCCTTACGCACCTTGGCATCCATGTCGGGCGACTTGGCTTCGATGTTCCGCCATAGGCGAAGCATCAACGTATCAAACGTCTCAATCTCGACAAGCTCGGCAGTCACCCCCTTCTTCTGCGCAGCCGCAAGAAACTCCGTTACCGCAGGGTGTACGGCACTGCCCTTCAAGCTGGTCCAGTAAATTCCGTGCGGAAACGGATTGGTCGATTCCAGAGCCTGTCTCAACAACGACATGACGCTCTCATCGCGCCCGCTATAACCGGCAACGATAAAGCCGAACCGGTTAGATGCATTCACAAGGCAGGCGGAAAGTTCCTGATTTTGTTTTTCCAGATCGGCACTTAGGTTCTTGATGCTGTCATAGCGAAAATCGCCGTGCAGCTTGCAATAAATGGGGAATTCTTCGTTGTTGAGCGCGTTATTAGCTGCATGAGATCCTTCGATGTGGAATGCTGAGAGTGACTGACCACCAACTTCGGCAACCGATTTCTCGACGACGCTGTCAAAATTGGTTGTAAATACGGCCCGGCACATTCCACTTGCGAGCAACGCACCGAGTACACGGTTCCCCACCGACAATGCAACTTTATCTTCCGCCAGCATGGCACTCATATACTGGCGCTGGCGCTCCCTTTCGTCGCCGAAAATTTTCTCGAAATAGGTTGTGTATTCCTGATCTGCCCACAATTCGGGGAAGCCGTGCGCATCCATATAGGTCTGAATACGTGCTTTGACGGCATCGCTTTGAATGTCTTGACGCGAAATGTCCTGATTTTCTTCGCGGCAATAGTGGCGGCGTTTCAGATCCCAGATGATGTCGGTAGCGGTCGGCAGACCTGCACTGCGGGACGTGCCCGCGCCAAGAAACCATGCATAGTTTTGCGGACGCTGACAGAAAGTAGCCGTGAGTTCAGATTGAGTTGCCAAATTTATCGCCCGCCTTCCTGTGCCTCGCGAAGTGCGCGATTGAAGAAGTGTCTCGTCGCCTTATCCCGCGCTTCTGCATCGGTCAGCACAATATTCTTCATTTCATTGTCACGTTGGAACATGCGGATTGCGCCCTGGAAGAAGGCATCGCGGAACGCGGCGTAGACGACATCGGGCGGGTTGTTCCGCAGCATCTCCGTCATGTCCTCGTCCATGATCTCGCGGTTAACTTGTTCAAACCGGATCATGTCGGATTCGGTGAACTCGGTGCCGTGACGGTCATTGAATGCCCGCACTATCTCGGATAGCTCTTTCTTCTCGTCTTCGGTGTAGGGCTTTGCGCCGAACTCGCTGATCGCCTTCAATGCCTCGGTGTCGCCAGCGGAAAGAGATGCGCTGCCTGCCTCCTTCTGCTCGACCTTGAAGGCCTGAAGGCGCAGCATATCTTCGGTGATCTCAATCTCCGGCGGAACTTCGCGGTTGGGTAGAAGACGTGAAAGCCAAGCCCCATAGGATGCGAGTTTTTCGAGGCTCGTATCTTCGAGGCGGATCACCTGCGCAATGAAGTTGTAAAAACGGCCATAGCTTTTGAGAAGCTGGCGAAATTCCTCCTGCCGTCCTTCGTCGTCATCGACTTCGAAGCGACCAACGGCGAGGCGCACCAATCCTTCCAGCCGCGCGCGATCTGAACCGCTTAATTGCCCTTTGAAATATGTCTGCGCAAAGCGCTCGATTTCATCCTTGTCGAGATAACCGAACCGGTAGAGCCGCCCTTCAAGGTCATAGACCTGATTGGGATCGGACATGGCTTCGACCGTTGTCGCCTCATAGAAGGGCTTGAAGGCTGTCTGGATGTCCTCAATCGTGTTCTGGAAGTCCAGGATGAAAGTCTGGTCCTTCCCGGCGCGTGTGCGGTTAAGGCGGGAAAGCGTCTGCACCGCCTGAAGCCCGGCAAGCTTACGGTCAACATACATGGCGCAAAGCTTGGGCTGGTCGAAGCCGGTTTGGTATTTCTCCGCGACGATCAGGATTTGATAGCTGTCGGGGTACGGCGTGCCATCGGGCTTGAAGCCGTCAAAGCGACCGGGAAGCTCCGTCTCGGAGAAATCGTTTAGTTCGGCCTCGGTGTAGGTCTGCCCGTCCAGTTCCAACTCGCCTGAAAATGCGACCAGCGCCTTCAAATCCGCATAGCCCTGATCGGCAATGTATTTCTTCACCCCGAAATAATAGCGCAGTGCATGCTCGCGGCTCTGTGTGACGATCATAGCCTTTGCCTGCCCGTTCAGCATGCCCATGACATGGCGACGGAAATGCTCGACGATGATTTCCACCTTCTGGCCGATGGCTGTGGCGTGCAAATTGGCGTAGCGCGCCACTTTTCGCTGACCACGCCGTCCACTCAGCTCCGGGTCGTCCTCGATTGTCTTTTCGAGCTGGTAGTAGGCTTTGTAGGTCATGTAATTCTGGAGCACGTCCAGAATGAAGCCCTCTTCCATCGCCTGGCGCATAGAATAAAGATGGAACGGGTGCGGCAGGCCGTCCGGCCCTTGTACGCCAAACCGTTCCAGCGTCACATTGCGCGGTGTCGCGGTGAAGGCGAAGAAGCTGATATTCGATTGCGGCCCGCGCGCCTTCTGATACTCGGCAATCAGGTCTTCGATATCGTCGCTTGATGTCGCTTCGCGGGTCAGCGCATCGGTCATCGCTTGGGCGCTTTTGCCGGATTGGCTGGAATGCGCCTCATCGATGATCACTGCGAAATTGCGTTTGCCCTGGCCGGAAAGCGCTTTCAGGTGATCGGTCGAGAATTTCTGGATCGTCGTAACGATGATCCGTGCGCCCTTGGCGATGGCGTCCTTCAACTGCCGCGATGTGCCGTCGATCTTCTTGACGACGCCTTGCGTTTGCTCGAACTGCGAGACCGTGCTTTGAAGCTGCCGGTCGAGCACAACGCGGTCGGTGACGATAATCGCGGTATGAAAAACTTGGCTATCGTCGGTATCGTGCAGATTGATGGCGTGATGCGCGAGCCAGCCGATGGTGTTGGATTTGCCTGAGCCTGCTGAGTGCTGAACAAGATAATTGTTGCCCGCGCCATGCGCCTTCGCATCCGCCATGATCTTGCGCACTGCGGCCAGTTGCTGAAAGCGCGGGAAGATCATCACTTCGTTTTTGCCGGTGACTTCCATGGTCATGAACTGGCCGATCACGTCGATGAGCACGGCGCGCGAGAAGATCGCCTTGCCCCAATCGCCTGAACGGTAGAGATAGGCGATGCGGTGTTCATCCTCGACATCCGGATTGCCCGCACCGCCGTCGCGTCCGCGATTGAACGGCAGGAACCGCGTCTTGCCGTTCTGTAGGCGCGTTGTCATCGACACATTGTCTTCGTCGATGGCGAAATGGACGAGCGCCCCGCGCTTGAAGGTCAGCAGCGGCTCGCCCGCCGGGGAGCGGTCCTGTTTGTATTGCCGCTCGGCATGGCGAAACGTCGTGCCGGTGAGAAGGTTCTTCGCCTCAATCGTGGCAATGGGCAGGCCATTCAGGAACAAAACCACGTCCAGCCGGTTGCCGCGCTTCTGGCTATAGACGACCTCATCCATCACACTGAGGATATTCGCCTCATACTCGGCGAGGCGTTTGGGCTCCAGCCCGCTCGCAGGGCGGAAGTAGCACAATGAAAAAGGAATGCCGGGAACGATCTTGATCCCCTGACGGAGCACGTCGAGAAGCCCGCGATCCTTCAGCGCTTTGTCGAGCTGCTTGAAGAACACCTCCTCAGCCGAAGCTGTATAATGCTGGCTCAGCTTCTCCCAGGCCTCCGCTTGCGTCTCTTGGATGAATCGCAGAACCAGTTCCCGATCCATAGCGAGCGCGGCATCATAGTGCTTTTCCGCAACGCGCCGCTGATAGCCTTCGCCCGCCACAAGCTGCTGAATCAGGTATTCTTGCAGAACCTTTTCTTTGTGCACATCATAGGCGGTGTGGGCGGTCATTCTGAAACCTCCTCCAACAAGCTGGCCGGGTTCCAGACGCACTTTGCAATCTGCCGATAAAGTTCGCCCCGCGCGTCGATGCTTTCCTTCTTAAATTCAGTCATAGGCTCAAATGGCAGGTCATGAGATTCGATGACGCGCATGAAGCCAGGATTATGTTTGTAGCAATTCGGATGAAGCGATTTCGCGAGAAGATTTTGCGAGAAATAATGCTCCAACTTCTCAGAGTATGGCCTGTCACCGTAGCTGGCGTTGAACGACTTGGGCAGCAATAAAAGGCCGCCGACACGATTGCGGTGTTCTGAGAAGTCGGCGGGATGTTCGAATTCGTCGGTATGGCGTTCGAAGTGATCCGCCCAAATATGCTCGACCTCGTATGTGACATTCCCACCACCAGCCAATTCCTCAAACCGCGAGGCCATGCCTGAGCCGACCTCCACATAATCGGTCAAGCGCGCAAGAATCCGGTGCAGCACCTTCCGGTTCTGCTGATGCACATAAAGTCCGATTCCCTGCCGGTGATATTCGCTGTTGGTGTCGAAATTTTCTTCTTCGGCTTGCAGCTTCTCAAAAAGGAGCTGTGCGAGGCTATTGACGTCGCAACCACGGATGTCGCGCATAACCAGGAACATCGCGTACTGCATGGTCGAGTATGCGATGCTGCGAAAGTTCCAGAGACGCCATGTCAGCAATATGTCGATGAATTTTGCTGTGATGCGGATTTTCTGGGTGATCTGATCCGGCGTGTCGCTGGGCTTCAGGGGAGCAAGCAACAGCATGTACTGCTGGGTGAAGCCGTTCCAGGCATTGTAGCAAACATGCTCCAGCCCCGGTGTCACCTTGGTCGATGCGTTCAACAAGCGCAGATATTGCTTCGAATAGAAGTCAAAGTCGATGTTGATAAACCGTAGGAAATCGGTCTGCTTTTCCAACCCAACCTGACGGCGGGAATCGCGTAGCCAGCGGTGGTATTCGGTGCCGATGCGGTCGAAGTCCTCTTGCTTCGCGCCCTTCTTACGCTCACGGATTTTCGTAGCGTATTGGCTCCGGAACCATGCCTTGAAGAAGTCAGCATCGACCTCCTTGTCCCATTCGGCAAGCTCGCGAATGCGACCTTTCCAGCGATTGTTGGCGTCTACTCGGGCCTCTTCCTCGATGTTGGCGAGCAAGTAGCCCTTGAGCATGTCCGTGGGGCTAAGCGACAGCCCACGGTCATTCATCGTTTCGAAGATTGTGTAGGCGTCGTCGTCGGAATAGGCCGTAATCTCGACCAGGTGGACGTTTTCCATCAGCCAGTCGATGAAATACGGCAAAGCCTTACCGCGTACATCTGACGGGAAAGCGGCCTCGATATCCTGATAACGGTCGTAGAGGTTTCTCACCGACTCTTGCGCATCGGTGACATCAAAGGCCTGTCCCTCGAAGAGCGCCTCCATACATGGCGAGCGCTCGGCGACATCAAGGTTGAAGGATTTCTCACCGAACCGTTCGGAGAAGATCAACTCGTCGATCTGAACCTTGTCCTTCCGCTCCCGCTCAAGGTTGTGGAGCAAGATAACAAACAAAGACAAACTGGTCAGGCGCTGCTGACCGTCTACAATAAAACTCGCGCTGTCCTTCTTGCTGATAATGATCGAGCCGAGAAAATAGTGCGGATAATCCGCCACCTTCTTGCGGTCGTGGTTTTCGTCATACTCCTCAAGGAACTTGGTCACGAGGTCGTTGACAAGCTCGGTCGCTTGCTTCTCACCCCACTTATATTCACGCTGATAGTAGTCTATCGAATATTTCACGCCCTTTAACAGCTCGCGGACGGTTTTGGCCTTTCCCAGAATTTCTCTCATGCGCGCGCCTCCCGGACGGACATATCCTCTTCGATTTGGCCTAGGCGGCGGTCGGTCTGCCCCTGCTTTGCCCATGTGGTCACGTCGATCTGGCCGGTGACGGCGGCGGTGATGAGCGCGGCGCGGAATTCGCGGAGAAGTTCATCTGCCCGCCTATTTTTTAATAGGAGTTGGTCTTCCTTCTCGAATCTTCGACCAAGGTCGCTCAAAAGCTCATCCTGTTTTTCGATTGGGGGAATAGGCAGCAACATGTCAAGGAACGCGTCCGGATAAAGCCGAAGGCGTGATGAATGAATTCCTTTGCTGCGCCGAGTTGCCTCCGCAATGAACGGTTTAGAGCGAACCATTAAATCAACAAAGTTCGGCCTTAGTGCTTCGGATACAGGTCGATAAATTCCGTAAGATGGACTGATCAGACCTCGATTTGAACTTACGCCCATTGCGCCCATCCAAGCCCACATCGTATTGATGACGAGATCGTCAGGCTCGACGAGCTTGTACCCCTCGTTGCTTTCAGCGAGGAACATATTGACGTCTTTTTCGGAACGCTTTGTCACCCCGGTGATGTGCGAAACTGTCAGGAGTTCCTCCTCTCCGGTTTCGCTTCTTTGTTGGCTTTCTCGAAAGTGGACCTTCGCCCTCTCGGCTTTCCAGCCGTCAGGCAATTTACCAAGCCAGGGCGCAGCATCAGTCGTTGCACCAACGATTGCCGCTGAAACCATCGCCAAGCGCCGTTCATGAACAAGCTCGGCAAACTGCGATCTCTTTTCGATCAGTTGATCAATGCGGGCGGTCTCAAAGTCGAGAAAATCCGCGATGGCCTTTTGGGTTTCGCGGTCGGGGCATGGAAGGACAACGCTTTTCATTCCATCAAGCGTCAGACCAAAGCGCGTGACGCCACCAGCAGCAATTGAGAACGCTTCCCGCGCTTGCTTCGATTGAAGTGCCCAAAAGAGGAAACCCCCGCTCATTAGTTGAGGCCGCCCCCGAAGCAATGCGAGATGATAGCCACAGACAAGATCAGGTGCGGTTTCGGAAACGTAGGCCGGAACTGCGATATCAGATCGATCCTCGGAGTCCTTCGTAATAATCACGTCGCCTACCTTCAGACCAAACTTCTTGATTTCAGTCTGCGTAGCAGAAGCAACCATGAATGCCATGTCATCGGTAATTCGGTCATTCTTATAAACGTCAACATAGTTGCAGAGGCGTACCGGCACCTCATCGGGATCAGTGAGCTTATCGACGTTGCTGTTGGTAATCGTTGCCAGATGTCGAAGCTGCATCGTCCTCACGCCGCCACCTCCTTCAGGAGCCCCGCGATCTCGGCCTCCAATGCTTTGAGCTCAGCATCGATCTCCTGCAGCGGACGTGGCGGGACATATTTGTAGAAATAGCGGTTGAAGTTGATCTCGTAGCCGACGCGGCCGACCTGCTTGTCGCGGGTGTCCGTGTGGCTTTCATCGACCCAAGCATCGGGCACGAAGGGTTTGACCTCGCGCTCGACATACTCGCGCCAGTCTTCGGTAAGCGGCACCAATTCATGATCGCGAAGCTCGGTATCCGGCTCGGGATTGCTCTTATTGTCCGTGCAAATATCGGCATCCTTATCACGCTCCGACAGGGCACTGAGGATTGCCTTTTTGACCGGCGCGCCGATTTTGACGCCTTCGGCCTTGAGAGCCTTGGCAAGCGTCTTTTCAAACACATCGCGGTTGGTGAAGAGCGTGTCCGGCAGGTTCGCCAGTGCGGCGCGGATGGCATCGGCTTCATCGTCTTTCAGCTTCTGGAACGGTTTTTCATCCGCGAGCCGCGCAAGCCGCTCCTTGCTCGCCTGGAAGTTCAGCCGCAAGGGACGCTCGATGCGAATTTCACGGGATCCAAAATCGCTGGTGTTGAAGATTTTCGAAACATCAGATTCACCGCTCCCGCCATTCAAAAAGTCCGCATAAATGCGCACGATGTCGGCGCGTGCATCATCAGGAATTTCCCGCCGTTTGGAGCCTAACGATTTACGCATGCTCTTCCAGAAGCGCTCACCGCTCGCATCAATGAGTTGCACCTTGCCCTGGCGGCTTGCGGGCTTGCGATTCGCCAACAGCCAGACATAGGTCTGAATGCCGGTGTTGTAGAAAAGGTCGGTGGGCAGGGCGACGATCGCCTCCACCCAGTCATTTTCCAGCATCCATCGGCGGATTTCGCTTTCGCCCGATTGCGCCCCGCCGGTGAAGAGCGGCGAGCCGTTCATGACAATGCCAATGCGCGAACCGTCTTCGTCGTCGCGCATTTTCGAGATCATGTGCTGGAGAAAGAGAAGCTGGCCGTCGGAGATACGCGGCGTGCCCGCCCCGAAGCGGCCTTCAAAGCCCATATTCTCGGCCTCGGCCTTGATCGGGTCCTGATATTTTTTCCAGTCCACGCCGTAGGGCGGATTGGACAGCATGTAGTGGAATTTCTTTCCCGCGTGGGCGTCACTGGTGAGCGTGTTGCCGAAGGCGATCTGCTCGGGATCGTGGCCGGTGACCAGCATGTCGGATTTGCAGATGCCGAAGGACTCGTCATTCAACTCCTGCCCGAACAGCTCCACGCGGATATTGGGGTTGAAGTCCTTCAGCGCCTCTTCGGTGAGTGCGAGCATGCCGCCGGTGCCGCAAGCGGGGTCATAGACCTGGCGGATGATGCCGCGCCCGGTGAGCTTGGCGTCATCATTGGCGATCAGAAGATCGACGATCAGGCGGATAACCTCGCGCGGGGTGAAGTGCTCCCCGGCAGTCTCGTTCGATATTTCCGAGAAGCGACGGATCAACTCCTCGAACAGGTAACCCATTTCGAGATTGCTGACCGTGTCCGGGTGCAGGTCGATCTCGCAGAACCGCTCGAACACGTTCCAGAGGATGCCGCCGTCTTTCAGGCGCTTGAGTTGATCGGTGAAGCGGAATTTTTCGAGGAAGATGTCGCAGACATTCGGCGAGAACTTCCTGATGTAGTCGATCAGGTTCTGGTGGAGCTGGCCGGGGTCCTGGCCCTTCAAGCTGTCGAAGGTGAAGCTGGATGTATTGTAGACCTTCACATTGCGCCCGGCCGCACCGAACAAAATCATATCGCGGGTCGCGTCATCTGCGCTCTCAGGGAGCGTTTTTTCAGCATCGAGAACAGCCTGTTTGGAGCCCTCCAGCAAGCAATCAAGACGGCGAAGCACGACGAAGGGCAAGACCACTTTGCCGTATTCTGATTGCTTGAAGTCGCCGCGAAGAATTTCTGCGATGGACCAAACGAAAGAGCTTAAGCTCTGAACCTTGGCTGTTGCTCCCGACATTACGCCTCCCCTCGTCTTGCTTGCTCAGCAGATTGCCGCTCAATCCACTTGTCAATCTCGCTGCGTCGAAAGCGCCAAGCACCTCCAACCTTGAAACCCGGTATCGTGCCCTTGGCGGCAAGATGATAAGCTGTTTTCTCCGCCAGCTTGAGATACTCGGCCACTTCCCGGATCGTCATGATGTCGGTGTCCATGAGACTTCTGCCAGAATTTTAAATCATGTTCAGAAAATACGGGAAAAACCGGAAATGACAAGGAATAGAAAACCCTATACGGGAATTTTGTTGTTATTCTTCGTGCCTGTGACGCCGACGCCTGCCGCGTTTAGCTGGTAATGCGCCACCGGTTTTCCAGGCTTTGACATTCTGCGCCTTCCAGCGAAGCGCCGGGCAGGCTTCAATGGCCGCCCGCACAACGTCCGGCGCGTCCAGCCGCGCGGCGTCAATGATGCCTTCTTCAAGCACACCAGTCAGGAACGCCATTTCGCCTTCGCCGAATTGGAAAAGCGGTTCAAGACCCTGGCGGCATTCCGCCGTCACCGTGTCGATCCAGCCCTTCTGCCCGCCATAGGGATCAAAATATGTTCCAGGCAGGCAGGTGATCAGCTTGGCGGCAAGGTCCTTCCCGTCGCAACCGATCATGTCCACGGATGCGGTTCGCCAGTCGAAGCTGCGTGCGGACGCGCCGATCATCAGGGTGCCAAGCTTAATCTTCGACCAGTCCAGGTCGGGCATGGCGATGATGCGGTGGGCGTCAAACAGATCGCGCGCCGTGCGCCGTGCGATCAGGGCGACCAGCTTACCGGCGACGATCTCATGGATATCGAGCACCGGCACTGCCATCGCCTGGGTGTCGCCAAGCGCCGCCGATGGCATCGGCCGTACACCGAAAAGCGGTGTGCGGAAAAGATAGTTGATGTCGATCTCGATGGAACCGGCGCCGCCCAGCACCGAGGCGTAGCGGAAGATCCATTTGCCGCCGGCATGTTCAGCCGGTTCGCGCCGGGGCGAATAGCCCTTCGATTCCATCAGACGCAGAATGCGATCTTCGAGACCCGGCCGATCCTCGTCCATGCCCGCTTTGTCGACGGCGCCGACATAGTTGAGGTCGATATCGACCGACAACCGGTCAAGCGCGGCGTGAAACACATTGAGCGCCGTGCCACCCTTGAGCGCAACACGCGGGGCGATCAGACTGTCTGCGCCAATGGCGTCGAGGATGTCGAGCAGGCGGATCACACGCTCCAGCGTCGCGGGCTGAAACTGCCGTTCGGCAGCAATTCGAGCAAGGCTTTGGGCAGATACTTCCATTCACACGCCCTCAAAGCCGGTTTCAACCGCCTGTGGCGGCAGGAGAACACGCCAAGGCTCGACCAGCACCGCGTTCCCGGGTTCTGCGCCAAGCGCATAATGCTTCGAACGCGGAAGACGCGCGCGCAGGCGGTCAAGGACGTTGTCGGCTACACCTAACGCATCCTGCCGCCGCTCCAGCCACCACCCGGTGAGCGCGGCGAGCGAGCGGAAGCCAAGCAGTTCGACATACTCGACGAGTTTTTCAGGGTCGAGGTAGCGCACCATATCGAGCGATTGCAGCACCTCTTCGACACCGCCCGCTATGTCCGGCCGATGCAGTACATCAACCAATGTTCGCTCGATGGCTGTTACTTTGATGGGCATGCCCAGACGATCCATGATGACGGTGAGATAGTCCGTCCGGTCCGTGTCCAGCAGCGCCTTCGGCGGCCCTATGAGGCGGCAGAGTCCGAAGGGCAAATCGGCCAGCTCAGTGCGCCCCCGGCTTATCAATTGAACTTCGTTGAATTCGGAATAGGCAACGCCATGCAGTTCCAGCGCGGAGTGATAGCCCAACACGCCATCGGCGCGCAGCTTGCTGGCGGCTGCGAAACGGTCCACCATAAGATACTCCGCCGACAGATGCGCCGGAACGGCCGCAAAAACCTCGCGGCTCAGCCGTTTGATGTTGCCGGCCTTCAGGTGATGCTTGAGCAAGCTGGTGATACTCGCTGAACCAGCCGGGCGCTCAAACGCAGCGGCAAACTCCGCCCGGGTAAACACCGGATGGGCCGAGAGGAAGGATGTCGTCCTGTGCGTGCGTGTTGACATTTCGGTTCGTGAAATTGCTATTGAATAGGCAATATATACACCTTTCACAGCGAAATTGTCAACAAGCCTTCTCTCCTCCTTTCCCGTACAACTTGGCATCAATCTTCCTGTGGCCGCGATGCAGATTGAGCTATGGGCGATGTGGGTTCTGCATCGCCTACGCGGGATGAGCGGGAGCGGCGAGCGGATTTATCATTCTCGACTTCCGGCAATCCCTCCTTCCGGGCCTTGGCGAAGGCGCGGTCGCTGTCGAGGAAGGCTTCGAGCATGAAGGGGATCAGATCGGCGATTTTTTCCGTCGTGTCATAGGTGGCGGCATAGAGTTTCTGGTAGTCGCAGAGCGCCTGATTGAGATCTGCGCTCACCGTGATGGTGATCCTGGTCGGCGTGCGGTCGGGGAGTTTGGCGAGTTTGAGCATGGGTCAGTTTCCTTTGAAGGGGCGGAGGACAATATCCCGCTGAACCACAATCCTGAGCGGCCAGCCGGGCCGGATGGTGATGGTAGGCTGGATGTTGAGGTTCTTTTCGGTGAGGCGTTGGCCGGCTTGGGCGGTGTTCTGCTGCGTCGATTCACGGATGGCGCGGAGAAGATCGCTTTCGCCCTCGCCGAAGGTCAGTTCCGTGCCGACGCCGAGAAATGTCGCCATGGCGATGCCCTTGACGAGCTGCCAGGTGTGATAGTCCACTTCATCTTCAAGGCCCGCGTAACCAGCGGCGTCGGTAGCGGGGAGATTGTCGATCTGGATGGAGGAGCCGTCGGGCAGGATGATCCGCTGCCAGACGAGCAGTGCACGCGACTGGCCGAACGCGACGACGCTGTCATAGGTGCCGATCAGTCGGGAACCTTGCGGGATGAGCAGCGCCGAGCCGGTCACGGTGTCGTAGACATTCTCGGTCACCTGCGCCACGACAAGGCCCGGCAGGTCGGAATTCACCCCGGTGATGAGGCTGGCGGCAATCACGCTGCCTGCCATGACCTGAAAGGGTGAGACCGGCGTTTGCAGGGCATGGGGATTGTAGATGCCGCCGGTGTCCTGCTGGTTCAGGAAATCGAGCTTGCGCTGCTGGTTATTCTGGTCGCGTTCGGGGTCGAGTGTCAGGCGGTCTGCACCGGGCTGAACCGCCGCGGTTTGCATCGGCTGCGCGGGCGCCGCCGGCGCATTCTGCTGCAGCCGGTTCTCGATGCGGAAGAACACGGCGGATTCCTTGGCCTGAATGGCTTGGCTTGCGAGACGCTGTTCGGCCGCGGATAACTCCTGTCCTCCCGGCGCAATGCCAAGCTGACGCTGACGTTCAAGGATCGGCCGCCCGAGATCGCCGGGCAACGGCGGGCCAAGCTTCACTTCCGAATAATCCCCCGGCAGTGCGGCAAGACCGTCGGGCGTTGGTTTCTTGTCGGTGTTGTAAAGTTCTCCCGTAGGCAGACCTTGACGAAAGGACGGGGTTTGCAGTGCCAGCATGGTGACACCCAGAATTCCGGCGGATGCGATGGCTGTACCGCCGATCACCACGCCCTTCTTGAAGCGCACCAGTTTGCGTCCCGGCGCGGCACGGAGATCGAGCTTCTCATCCTGTTTCGCTGTCATTTCCGCTCCTCCGCGCCGCCAAGGAGGCTGGTTCGCCGGGGCGTGCCATCCGTGCGCGTAATGCGCACCACTTGCTGGGGCTTGGTCCCGAGGCGCAGCTCGGCGGCGGCGAACAACCGATCGACGACGTAGTAATTGCCGCGCATGCGGTAATTGACGAGTTCGCTGCCACCGTCCGTTCCCACCACAAACAGCGGCGGGGTTTCGCCTTGATCGATGCGGCGGGGGAACTCGATATAGACTTTGTGGCCGTCGTCGAAGGCGCGCACCGGCTTCCATGGCGGATTGTCTCCGGATATCCGATAGCGGAAACGGATGTTTTCCAGCGCCAGGTTGGAAGCGATGTGCAATGCCGCCTCGGCCACCGCGTTCTGGCGACGCAGCGTGGTCAGTTGATCGGATGCATAGGTCCAGGAGATCGCCGCCATGGCGGTCTTCTCGGTGCTGTCCAATTGAAGATGATAGCTGCGACGATCCGTGGTGATGACGAGATTGGTCGTCAGCCCCGGCGCGAAGGGTTTGACCAGCACATGGGTGCGCTGACCCGCGCCAGTGCCGCTCAGCGTGTCGCCGATCACCCAGCGCACCGTGTCGCCCGCCGAAACCGAGGTGAGTTTTTCGCCCGGTTGCAGGGCGATGTCGCTGACCCGTTCCGGCGCGGCATAGAGACGGTAAAGCGCGCCTTCCGCGTAAGGATAGACCTGGATGGCATTGATATAGCCGTGCTTGGTCGGCTCCTGCGTCGCTGCCTTGTTGGCGTCCTCGACGCGCGTGGTCGGCGGTCGCTTATCTTCCTCGACCTTGCCCGGTTCCGGCATGAGCTGGCCGGGCAGCGGCAACACTTTCGGCACCTCGACGATCCGAACCGGCTTCAACGGTTCTTTCTCAATGGCCGCCGGTTTGAAGTCATCGGCGTCATAGGAAATTGTCGGCGGCAATGGCTTGGTGGCACAGGCCGATAGGGCCAATGCTGATACGGATATTAAAGCCAAGTGTTTCATTTTGCGGGTTCCTTATTATGTTTTTCTTGGGGATTGGCAGTGTCGAGTTCGCGCGACCAGTCGATGGCACTGACAAACAGGCCGAGCGGGTTTTTGCGCAATTGCTCGGCGGAACGCGGCGGCTGGATGATGGTGGTCAGGATCGCGGTCCAGCGCTCGGTCTTGGCGAGGCTGCCGCGCTCATAGACCTGCTCGGTCCATTTGACCTGGAAGGAGGTATCGGAGGCCCGCACCACGCTGGTCGCCTGCACCGAGACGCTGCGCGTGCCGATCTGACCGAAAGGATCGTTCGTCTTGGCGTACTCGTTCAAAAACAACGCCGCGCGGTCGGTGGCAAAGTCATATGCCGCCAGCCAGTTCTGGCGCACCAGCACCGGATCGGTGGAAATACCGCGCACATGGGTGATGAAACGGGCGAGATGCCAGGCGATCTGGGCGTCGGCGGGCCGGTAGGTCGCATCCACGGGCGCGACGGCACGGGCTTCGCCGAACTTGTCCACCTCGACGACATAGGGCACGACGCGACTCTGCATCGATTGCCAGACCAGTGCGCCGGAGAGCGCCACTGAGGTGGCGAAACAGCCGAAGGCCATGAGCCGCCAGTTGCGCGCCTGCACACGGGATGCGCCGATGCGCTCATCCCAGAGCTGTTCGGCTCTTTGGTAAGGGGTGACGGGTTCGGGCGTTTGCCCGTAACGCTGAATGGGTCTTTTGAAAAACATGGGTTAATCATCCTTGTCATTGATGGTGGGATTGGCCCCTTGGCCGGGGCGGTCGCCGTCCTTAATCGCCTGACCGACTGCATGCCGACTGGCGCGGGCGTTTTGTTCAGAGCGGATGCGTTTTGCCCAATCAGGAGCGGAGTTGGTGGCGGTGCTAACGGATGCGCCCTCACTCATCGCGGCGGTTGGTGCGCCGCCGGTGGCCGTCCAAGCTTTATTGCGGCCAGTATTGGCACTTTGTTTAAGCGAACCTGCCGCACGGCCAGCAGCAGAACGCGCGCCTTGTGTGGCGGCTCCGCCAGTAGCACGAGCAACACCGCCCATGCCCGCCGCGGCCCCTGCCATCCCTGAAGCACCAGATGTAGCGCGGCCCAATTGGAATGCAGTCGACGCCGCCGAACCCAGCGCCGTTCCGGCCCGGATGGCGGCAAGCCCACCACCGGCCACCATTCCTGCACCGGCCATGGCTGCGCCACCGGCAAGCATCGCCGCCCCTGCGGCAGCACCCGCTGTGCCAAGCGCTGCGCCCGCGCCGAGTTGCGGTGCGCCGGACACAAGCCCCGAGGCAATGCCGGGGCCGAAAATACCAAGACCGAGCAAAGCCAGCGCACCCAATACCTGCGACATGGCGGCGGCAAGATCGGGTTCCTGGCCCTGAAGGCCGGTCGTGAAAGTGGAAAACAGCGTCGAGCCAATGCCCGCAATGACGGCCAGCACCATCACCTTGATGCCCGAGGAAATCACATTGCCGAGTACACGCTCGGCCAGGAACGATGTCTTGTTCCACAGCGCAAACGGCACCAGCACGAAGCCGGCGAGCGTCGTCAGCTTGAATTCCAGCACGGTGATAAAGAGCTGGATCGCCAGAATGAAAAACGCGATGAGGACCAGGAACCAGGCGACAAGCAACACGAAGACCGTCAGCGCGTTGCCAAAAATTTCCGGAAAGCCGACGAGATTGCTCACCTGTTCGAGCAGCGGATAGGCGGCTTCATAGCCGGTGGCGGCAATCTTGCCGGGTTTGAGCAGGTCATCGGCAGTCATGCCGCCGGGCGCGGCCTGAATGCCGAGGCCGGAGAACGAGCGATAGATGATGTCGGCGAGGTTCTGGAAGTTGTTCAGAATGTAGGCGAAGACGCCGACATAGAGCACCTTCTTCAAAAGCCGCCCGATGATATTGTCTTCGCCGCCCAAAGCCCAGAACAGGCCCGCCAGCGTGATATCGATGCTGATTAGGATAGAAGTCAGGAAGGCGACATCACCCGACAGCAGCCCGAAGCCAGAATCGATATACTGGCTGAAGGTCTCCATGAAAGTGTCGATGATGCCGAGGTCATTCATGACGCCATCCCCTGATCGTCAGTTGCCGGAATAGGCGCTGCCGGAGCCCAGGAAACGCTTGGTCGTCTCGCGCGCGGCCTCTTCGGCTTGCGCTTTGCGGGCGGCGTCCTCGGCTTGCGAGCGGTAATGCGTGGCCATCAGCGTCTGGATCTGCATTTGCTGCTTGGTGCTGAGCGCGATGAGCTGGTTGGCGGCCTGCTGCGCCTGCAATGCGCCGACGGCACCCTGGCTCTGACCCACCAGATCGGTGAGCAGCCCCTGATCGGCCTGCACATTCTCGACGATCTGGGATTGCACACGCATGGTCTGGCGAAAGGCGCTCATGGCGTTCTGCCAGCGCTCGCGGGCGGCGGTCGCCATGTCGTTCACACCGATAGAGGCATCGTAGCTATCAGGATATTGCTGCCGCCATTGGCCCTCGAGTTGCGTCAGGTCGAAGCTGAGCCCCTCAGCCTGCATCATCAGCCCGTCAATGCGATTGAGTGCGCCCTGCATCTGACCGAGCGAGGAGAAATCCAGCCGCTGAAGGTTCTTCGCCATGTTCTGCAACATGGTCGCCTGGTTCTGGAGCTGCTGAATCTGGTTGTTGATCTGCTCCAGCGCGCGGGCGGCCTGAAGAACATTCTGGCCGTAGTTCGTGGCATCGAAGACCGGCCAGGCGGCATGAGCCGTCTGCGGCATGGTGATGGTCAAGGGTACAGCAAGTGAAGCGGCGATGAGCGCCGCAAGGGAGGTGCGTTTCATGATGGTTCTCCATGTCGAGGAAATTGCGTGATGAGGTCAGCGGCCCAATCGAGACCGCACGTGGAAAGGAACCGGGCAGCGAAATCGCCCGACCCGTGTTCGGCCAGGATGGCGTTGATGAGGGTTTGCGCTTCCGTGTCGGATGCGCCGCACAGCGCCAGGGCGATGGGGCCGAGGCCCAGCTCGAACAGTCGGTTGCCGCGTCGCGATTGCAGGTAATAATGGCGCTTGGGCGTGGCGCGGGCGATCAGTTCGATCTGGCGTTCATTGATGCCAAAGCGTTCATAGGCGGCGCGCGCCTGCGGCTCGACCGCCCGGTCATTGGGCAGAAAGATGCGTTGCGGGCAGCTCTCGATGATGGCCGGGGCGATGGAGCTATCGGCGATGTCAGCCAGCGACTGGGTGGCGAAGATCACCGAAACATTCTTCTTGCGGAGCACTTTCAGCCATTCACGGATGCGGGCGGCGAAAAGCGGATTGTCGAGAAACACCCAGGCCTCGTCGAGGATCAGCAGCGTCGGCCGCCCGTCAAAGCGTTCTTCGAGCCGGTGGAACAGATAGGTCAGCACCGGCAGGACGACGCCTGCCTGGTGCATCAGTTCTTCGGTCTCGAAGCACTGCACATCCGACAACGCCAGCCGGTCATCCGCGGCATCGAGCAAACGCCCGAAAGGACCGTCGAGCGTATAAGGTTGCAACGCCGCCTTGATCGGGTTGGATTGCAGCAGCACTGTGAACCCGGTGAGCGTGCGTTCCGCCGCTGGCGCGGTGGCGAGGTTCGTGAGCGCTGACCAGACAGCTTCCTTCACTTCCGGCGTGACGGTGAGTTTCTCATGCGTCAGCAATGCGACGATCCATTCCGCCGCCCAGCTTCGTGTGGCTGGATCATCGATGTTCCGGAGCGGCTGGAATGCGAGCGAGCCATCGCTGCCGAGCGCATGATGTTCGCCGCCCATGGCGAGCACGGCGGCACGGGCCGAATTGCCCTTGTCGAAGAGGTAGACCTGAGAGCCTGCATAGCGGCGGAACTGCATGGCGATCAGTGACAAGAGCACCGACTTGCCGGCGCCGGTCGGACCGACAATCAGCATGTGGCCGACATCGTCCACATGGGTGGACAGCCGGAACGGGGTGGAACCGCTGGTCTCCGCGTAAAACAAAGGCGGCGCATCAAGATGGGCATTGCGCACCGGCCCGGCCCATACCGCCGAAAGCGGCATGAGATGCGCGAGATTCAGTGTGTGAATGAGCGGCTGGCGGACATTGGCGTAAACATGGCCGGGCAACGAGCCGAGCCACGCTTCGACGGCATTGACGCTCTCGCAAATGCAGGTGAAACCCAATCCGTTGACGATCCGCTCTATAGCGCGGGCTTTATCTTCAGCGGCTTGGGCGTCCTCATCGAACACCGTTATGGTGGTGGTGAGATAGCCGAAACCGACATGATCGCCGCCGAGCGCCTGCAAGGCAGCATCGGCATCGAGCGCCTTGTTGTCGGCGTCGCTATCGACCAGGGGCGCCGCCTCATTGGTCAGCACCTCACGTAAAACTGCGGTGATCGACTTGCGCTTGGCGAACCATTGCCGACGCAGGCGGGTCAAGACCTTGGTCGCCGCCGTCTTGTCGAGCGGGATAAACCGCGTCACCCAGCGATAGGCGAAGTCCCGATGGTTGAGCGCATCGAGAATGCCGGGGCGGGTGGTATTGGGAAAACCAAGGATGGTCAGCGTGCGGATATGCTTCTCGCCCAGCATCGGCTCCAGCCCGCCGGTGAGCGGCGTATCCACCAGAACACCGTCAAGATACATGGGTACTTCCGGCACGGCGACGGTATGGCGCTTGGTCGAAATCGTCCCATGCAGGAAGGTCAGCGTCTCAGTGTCATCGAGCGCGCGGATCTCGGGCAAGAAGCCGGATAAGAGATCCAACACCCGCACGGTCTCGTCCCGGAAGCGGGCCATTTCCTGCCGCCAGTTCCGAACGCCGCCGGTCCCTTCTCCCTCCCGGTCGCGCTCCACCAATGCGCTTTCGGTACGCGCCTGCGCGTCCGGCGGCGGCATATACAATAATGTGAGGTGGTAGCGGCTTTCAAAATGCTGGCCTTGTTTCGCTTCTTCAAAAGCCGCCCGGCGTTCCTCATCGACCAGCCATGAGGCGGCGTCAGGAAATTCCGATGACGGATAATGCTGTGCCTCCAATCGCTCGGCATCGAAAAACAGCGCCCAACCGGAGCCAAGCCGCTTCAGCGCATTATTGGCACGTGCGCAAAGGCCAACCAGTTCGGCCTCTGTCGCGCTTCCCAAGTCAGGGCCGCGAAAGCGGAAGCTACGCTGGAAACTGCCGTCCTTGTTGAGTACAACACCCGGAGCGATCAATGCCACCCAGGGCAGCAGATCGGCAAGACGGTCGGCCTTATTGCGATATTCGCCAATGTTCAGCATCGCCACCACCCCCGTTGACGCAGGTGACGGGCGAGCACGGCCATGAAGTCCGGATCGCGTTTGGCGGCGAACACCGCCAGCGTATGTCCGGCAACGAACAGAGCGATCCCGGCAATCCATTGCTGGAGGCCGAGGCCGATGGCGGCGGCGAGCGTGCCATTCAAGATGGCGACCGCACGCGGCGCGCCGCCGAGCAAGATCGGCTCGGTCAGCGCGCGATGGACGGGGACTTCAAATCCTTGGATGGCGGTCATTGGATGAGCGCCCCGCCACCGAAGGAGAAGAACGACAAGAAGAACGAGCTGGCCGCGAAGGCAATGGAGAGACCGAAGACGATCTGAATGAGCCGCCGGAAGCCGCCCGAGCTTTCGCCAAAGGCCAGCGTCAGACCGGTGAGGATGATGATTATCACCGCGACGATCTTGGCGACCGGGCCTTGCACCGATTCCAATATGCGTTGCAGCGGCTCTTCCCACGGCATGCCGGAACCGGCCGCATAGGCCGGGGCCGTAAACGCAAACGTGAGGGCGGAGACAAGAAAAAATCGAAGCTTCTTGCGCATGAGGTGTCCTTTCGAGAGATCAGAGGGATTGCAGTTGCGGAAGAGACAGAGGTTTGAAGACGTAATCGCCATGCTCATCGATGCCGGTCACTTCGGCGATGGTTTCGATGCGGCGCTCGGAACCGCGCCCGGCAATGAACACCACCATGTCGATGGCATCAGCGATTAGGCGACGCGGAACGATGGTGACGCTTTCCTGCACGAGTTGCTCAATGCGGTAGAGCGCCGAGCGGGCGGAATTGGCGTGCACCGTGGCGATGCCGCCAGGATGGCCGGTATTCCAGGCTTTGAGCATGTCAAGCGCTTCCGCGCCGCGCACTTCCCCGACGATGATGCGGTCGGGTCGGAGGCGCAGGGTCGAGCGCACCAGATCGCCCATGCTGACCGCGCCCGCGCGGGTTCTGAGTGCAACGCAATCCTTCGCCGCGCATTGCAGCTCGCGCGTGTCTTCGATGAGAATGACACGCTCATCGCAATCAGCGATTTCGGCCAGCAGCGCGTTGGTCAGCGTCGTCTTGCCGGAAGATGTGCCACCGGCAACCAGAATGTTCTTCCGATCCCGCACCGCCTTGCGCAAAGCCTCGGCCTGGATCGGCACCATGATCTGATCGCGGACATAATCAGCGATGGTCAAAATCTTGGTCGCTGGTTTGCGGATGGCAAAACATGGCCCCAATGCTACCGGCGGCAACAGCCCCTCGAACCGTTCACCAGACGGCAGTTCCGCACTGACGATGGGATTGTCCGCATGCACCTCGGCGCGGACATGACTTGCCACCAGACGGATGATGCGTTCGGTCTCGGACGGATGAATGCGCACGCCGATATTGCCGCGGCCTGCGCCAAGCCGGTCGACCCAGAGCTTGCCATCGGGATTGACCATCACCTCGATGACGGCAGGATCGCCAAGCGCTTGCGCGATCACCGGCCCCATGGCGGTTTTCAGCATGGCGCGGCGGCGCTCTTCGGATGTATCGCTCATTCGGAATCCTCCTCGGTGTTTTTGAGAGAGCGCTTGCCGCCCGCGATCTGGCGGCCAACCTGCTCGATGAATTTCTGGAAACGGTCGCGCGCCAAGGCCTGCGCCGACGCATCAGGCACGGGGGTATGCGCATTGAAGGTGAGGTAGAGCTTGACGAAAAAGGCGAGGCTCTCGGTCAGCACATCGAGATCGCGGCGAATGAGACCCATGTCGCGCGTCACCCGGTCGAGACGGATTTTCAGCGCATCGTCGATCTGATGCGCACCGCGATGACGGATGTAGTGGCGGATGGCGTCGGAAATGATCGCCGATTTGGAAGCGCCCGGCTTTGCCGCCAGCGCCTCCAATTCGGCGCTGGTCTCTTCATCAATGTAAATATTGTGGCGCGGTTTCATGTATTCTTGTCCTGACAAATAGAAAGTCAGAACAAGGATCGTCTAAGCCGCTGAAATCTCTTATATCCTTTATGCACGACGACGCACGATCACTTGCGGGATCTTACTCAAAACCCGTCCAGCAGATCCCTGTCCGGCCCCATGGCTTCGTTGACACCATAGGCGCGCGCGGGTGTGGCGGCGCGATCGATCATGTTCTTATCGGCAGTGCTGTCAGAATCATCATCCAAGAGGTTCGGCAATTCGCCCTGCTCGGGCTCAGTGGTTTTAACAATTTCCTCGCCCATTCCCGGATGGCGCTGTTGCTGCATCCCGCCTTCGTCGGTGGAGATCGATTTTGCATCATCTTGAGCGGCAAGCCGCGTGTCAGCCTTGCGCACTTGCTTGCCCCAATCATCTGGTCGCGTTTCAGGCTTGTCGGCATAATCGCCATCGGCCAGTTTCGGCGCGGGCAGCACCCGCTCGGTGAAATTCTCATCCTCATAATATCTGAGTTTGTTCGCGCGGATCGGCGCAAGGCCGGAGATCAGCACCAACTCATCCGTCGGCGGAAGCTGCATGACCTCACCAGGGGTCAGCAAGGGCCGCGCTGTCTCCTGGCGGCTGACCATGACATGGCTGAGCCAGGGTGCCAGCCGGTGGCCGGCATAATTGCGCATGGCGCGCAGTTCGGTGGCTGTGCCCAGCGCATCGGAAATCCGCTTGGCGGTACGCTCGTCATTGCTGCTGAAAGCAATCCGCACATGGCAGTTATCGAGGATGGCGTTATTCTCACCATAGGCTTTGGAAATCTGGTTGAGGCTCTGGGCGATCAGATAGGCGCGGATGCCGTATCCCGCCATAAAGGCCAAGGCCGTCTCGAAGAAATCGAGCCGTCCCAAAGCGGGGAACTCATCCAGCATCATCAAAAGCTGGTGTTTGCGCGACTTCCTCGGGTCACCTTCAAGCCGCTCGGTCAGCCGCCGCCCGATCTGATTGAGAATCAACCGCACCAGAGGTTTCGTCCGCGAAATATCCGACGGCGGCACCACGAGATAAAGCGAGACGGGATGTTTGGCGTCCATCAGATCGGCGATGCGCCAGTCACAGGCCGCGGTCGCCGCCGCCACGGTCGGATCACGATACAGCCCAAGGAACGACATGGCAGTGGACAAGACACCTGAACGCTCATTCTCGGATTTGTTCAGCACCTCGCGGGCCGCCGACGCCACCACCGGATGCACCTGCGGATTTTCCTCCGTTCCCAGATGATTGGTCTCCATCATCCGCCTCAGCGTTGCTGGAAAAGACCGTGTCGGGTCAGACAGAAAAGTCGCGACGCGCGCCAGCGTTTTTTCTTCCTCGGCATAAAGCACATGCAGGATCGCACCCACCAGCAACGCATGGCTGGTCTTCTCCCAATGGTTCCGGCGTTCGAGCGCGCCTTCGGGATCGACGAGGATGTCGGCAATATTCTGGACGTCGCGGACCTCGTCCGCTCCCTTGCGCACTTCGAGCAGCGGATTGTAACGCGCTGAGCGCGGGTCGGTCGGGTTGAACAGCAGGCAATGGGAGAACTTGGTGCGCCAGCCGGCGGTCAATTGCCAGTTTTCGCCCTTGATATCGTGGATCACCGCCGATCCGGTCCAGGACAAAAGCGTCGGCACGACCAGCCCGACGCCCTTGCCCGAGCGCGTCGGCGCGAAAGCCATGACGTGCTCCGGCCCGTCATGACGCAGGTATTTTTCCTGAAACTGACCGAGAAACACGCCTGCCGACCGAAACAGCCCGGCCTTCCTCATCTCCCCCTTCAAGGCCCAGCGCGAAGAACCATATGTCGTCACCAACCGGCTCTGCCGCGCCCGCCACAACGAGCCGACCACCGCCGCCGCGCAGCCCATGAAGCCAGACGCCCCGGCCAACATGCCCGCCTTGTCGAACACCTCGGGCGCATAGGCTTCGTAGAAATACCACCATTGAAACAGCTTCCAGGGTTCATAAACCGGCCAGCCGAACAGCACGAACCACGGGTTGCCCAACTGCGCTTGATAGCCCAGCATGTCCGCACACCACTGCGTCGCCGCCCACACGCCCAGGATGACGATAGCGAACACGATAGCGATCTGGCCGATGAGGAGTTTGGTGGGGGTCATGGCGATGGCTCCGTTCTTCGATAAGACAAACGGAGCCAGTATCGCGCGGGCTGCTAATACCGCTTATAGCCTTTATGTACGCCGATCTGCGGTCAACACGGCAAAAAAGAGAGTGCTGTCACCTTGACCAACAGAACCGGCCCGGTCACCCCGCGCAGCAGGAGAGCTTTGCGACGTCCTTGTCGAAGCCTTGGGCAGCGAGTTTGAGCCCTTCCACGGTGGTGAGATAGGGAAAAATCGTCTCACCCAACTCCTTTGTGGTCATTCCATACTTGATCGCCAGCACCATGGTCTGGATGCTGTCGGCACCCTCGGGAGCGAGAATTTGGGCACCCAGAAACCGGTCCGATTTTGCATCCGCGACAAGTTTAATCAGCCCGCGTGTATCGCGGGCGGCCAGCGCACGCGGGACCTGATCCAGCGGTGCAACCGATGTCTTGGCCTCGAACCCGCGCTCAACGGCCTGATTTTCCGAAAGGCCGACACCGGCAACCTGCGGATCGGTGAACACCACCCATGGCATGACGGTATTGTCATAGGTGAGGCGGTCGCCGTTCAAAGCGTTCTTCGCGGCGAGCTTGGCGCCATAGGCAGCCATATAGACGAACTGGTCGCGCCCGGTGACGTCGCCGGCGGCATAGACGCCTTCGCGTGAAGTGCGCATCCGGTCATCGACGACAACACCGCCATTATGGTTCAGTTCCACGCCGCCTTCCGACAAGCCGAGACCGGTGGTGTTGGGCACGCGTCCGGTGGTCACAAGGACCTTTTCGGCGGTCAGCGTCTCGGCGCGACCATCCACATCAATGGTCAGCGTGACTTCACCGTCTTGCTGTTCGATCCCGGAATAGCTGAGGCCAGTGCGAATGGCGATGCCTTCGTTGGCCAGATAGCCGGTAAGCGCCTCGGCTATTTCTGATTCCGCCTCAGGCAACAGGCGCGAGCGCGTGACGAGCGTCACCCTAGTGCCGAGGCGCGCGAACATCTGCGCCAGTTCGCAGCCGATATAGCCACCACCGATGACCAGAAGCGAGCGCGGCTGTTCCCTAAGCTCCAGCGCAGTGGTGCTGGTGAGGTAAGGAACACGCTCCATGCCGGGGATGGAAGGAATCGCCGGCGATGTACCCGTGGCGATGATGATCTTACCGGTGCTGATCGGGCTTCCGTCCACCAGCACGCATGCCCCCCCACCCGAGTCACTGAGGCGTGCGGCGCCTTCCAGATATGCGACGCCATCATATTCGGGCAGCAGATCGATATATTTCTTCTGCCTGAGCGTCCCGACCAGATCGTCCTTGGCCGCGATCAGTGCGCGCCAATCACTGACATGGGCCTCTCCGGCAAGCCCGGGAAACCGGCCTGCCCTGTAAGTGCCATGCACCGCCTCGGCGGCGCGGATCATGGTCTTGGAGGGCACGCAGCCGACATTGACACAGGTACCGCCGATTGTGCCGGCCCCGATGAGGGCGACCTTCGCCCCCTCTCCGGCGGCCGTGATCGCGGCAGAGAAGCCCGCCGAGCCGGCCCCGATAACGGAAAGATCGTAGGTGCGGTCAGCGCGCGGCGCGCAGCAGTCGTTCATGTCAGTCACTTTCCTTGTTCGATTGTATTTCAGAGGCGCAACACGCCGCTGCCCGGTGCCGCAGCCAGAGCCCATAGGCAGTGATCGCGAGGAAGAGGACAAGCGATGGAATGAGCACATAATCGACCCAACCGAGCCAGGCCGACAAGCCAAAGGCGCCGAGCGCAATGACCAGGAGCGGTGTCGCGCAACAGATCGCCGCAACGACCGACCCGATAATGCCTGTCTTGAGGATCGTCGTGTCCTTCATCGGACTTAGCCTTTCACTGCCGCCGGGTATCCGGCATTGGCCGAGGCGGCAGCAATGAAATCGATACTCGTCACGGACGGATCGAACACGACGGTCGCCGTCCTGGCCCCGAAATCGACCGTCACCAGTCGAACACCCTCAACGCTCTCCATCGCCTTTCTCACCGTGACGGGACAGAGCGCACAGGTCATGCCCGGCACATCGAAAGTGACAGTCTGTTCGCTCGAAGCCGCCTGAGCCGCCGAAACAAGGACCGGCGACACGATAGTGGCGACGAGAGGTAGTCCGGATATGCCTAGAGCAAGCAATCCGGCAGCAACAAAGAACGTCGGTTTCATTGGGGTCTTCTCCTTAATAGAAAAACGGAGCCCACCAGTTGATGGTCAGCGCCAGAACGACCAGTACGGTCGAGAGCCACAGGGCGGATTTGGTGATGAGAGCGGATTCGGGACGGGCGCAGTAGGAGCCGTCCTCGCAGGCCGGTTTGGCGTTGAAATAGACCTGCCGAAAGCCGAGCCCGATGAAGACGAGCGCTATGCCCGCAAAAATCGGCTTGTAAGGTTCAAGCGCGGTGAGGTTTCCGATCCACGCGCCGGATATTCCAAGTGTCAGCAGCACAAGCGGTGCAATGCAGCAGGTGGAGGCAAGGATTGCGCCGATGACGCCGCCGGTTGCAAACCAGCCCTTGCGCCGATCGCTGGTTTCCAACGCCGCATCCGGCATTGTCGTTTCGATTTCCGTATTGCTCATGCGGTTTGTCCTCGAAGTTCAATTGAAAGCAAGCTACAGTCTGTAGCAACTACAGACTCAAGAGGAATTTTGAGATGACCGATCACGTTTCCGGAAAGACATTGCAGCGCGCCGAACTGGCAAGGCGCACAGGCTGCAATCTCGAAACCATCCGCTATTACGAGAAGACCGGCATGATGCCCGATCCACCGCGCACAGCATCGGGTTACCGCGTCTATGACGAAGCCCACGTATCGCGGCTGCGCTTCATCCTGCGCGCCCGCGAACTCGGCTTTTCCATCGAGCAGATCCGCGGCCTGCTCGACCTTGTCGATGGCGGCACCCAGACTTGCGCCGAGGTGAAGGAGCGGACCGAGCGGCATCTTACCGATGTCCGCGCCAAGATCGCTGACCTCCGGCGCATCGAAAAAGTGCTGGCGGCGACCGCCGCGCAATGCTCCGGCGAGGACGTGCCTGAATGCCCGGTCTTAGAGGCGCTGGCATCGTGATGGCGACACTCGCAATCTATATCGGCGCAGCACTGGCGGAAATTGCCGGCTGCTTCGCCTTCTGGGCTTGGTTGCGTCTGGACCGCTCGCCGCTCTGGCTCGTTCCCGGCATGGCCAGTCTCACGCTCTTCGCCTGGCTGCTGACGCGCATCGACAGCGATTTCGCGGGCCGTGCCTACGCTGCCTATGGCGGCGTCTACATCACGGCTTCGCTGTTCTGGCTTTGGGCGGCGGAATTCCAACGGCCTGACCGCTGGGACGTGACCGGTGCTGCGGTTTGTCTGGTCGGCGCCGCAATCATTCTATGGGGGCCGCGATCCATTTGATGGAGGGTCATAGATGGACGGCGGCGTCGTACCACCGAAGTCATCACCTTCCTTAGCCGTAGATCCGGGTCAGATCGCGATAGGCCATCATCTCCGAGAATGTTCACGAAATCCCCAGCCCGCGTTGTCGTCCTATGGTCCAGGAGATGCCGTCGGCGCGCATGACGCCTGAGACGTGCTGATCGATATGGCGATCGAGGACGGAGCGCCAGGGGACGAGGGTGAACTCGCGGGATTTTTCGATGACGGCGTATTTGCCGCTGGCGAGTTCGAGCGAGCGGCGTAACGTGCCTTCCACTTGGTCGCCGGGACGGGTTTCGGCATAGGCGAGGCCGAGTTGTTCGGAGAGTTGTCCGGCAATGCGGGTTAGTTCACGGCGGCGCAGGGTGGTGAGCATGTTGGCGCGGTAGATCGTGCTGCCCTGCTCTTCGCGCGCCAGACCTTCCGCGATCAGCCATTGACGACGGCGGGACTGGGCCTCACGCAGGTCGCGGCCAAAGCCGGAATCGCGGGTGGTTTCCGGCTGGCTGGAGACGAGTTCGCGGTCGAGCCATGTTGCGCCGTCTGAACCGATCTGCTGATCAAGGGTGAGGTGCGATAGCTTTTCCACGATGACCGGCGCGGCCTTGGCCCGCCCGCGTTCGTAATCGGCCACGCGGTCAAGATGGTCGGGCGCGATGATCCACGTGCCGTTCGGCTCGCGTTCGATGCTATCGGTGGCGCGGCGGATCGCTTCCAGTCGCCGGACATGGGTTTCGGCAAAATTCTCGGTGGCGCGGGGATCGTGTTTCAGGTGAATGTCGATATTGTAGCGCCCGCCGTTGGCTGCCGCGATTTCGGCGATGGTGCGGTCCACCTTGCGCGGCTCTATGCTTTTGGACGCAACGCGGATGATATTGCCTTCGGGCGTCGGCTCGGTCGCCTCACCTTTGCCGATGTCGATATAATGGGAGCGCCCATCCGTGGCATCGACGATCAGATAATGCCGGTCGTTTATCTCATCCGACAGGCCCCGCGCCATCACGCGCCCGGTGACGGGCTTCGTATGCGGATCGACGGGATCATGGATCGTATAATCCGCCGGGCTGCGGGCGATGTCTTTGGCCGCCATCTCGCGGTGCAGGGTCTTGATGATGTCACCGCGTTCGCCCATGCGGCGCAGCGTATCCTCCAATCCCGCTTCCAGCCGCCATTGGCTTGGGCGAAGTTCTTCGGCAAGGCCAAGACGTGCGAGCTTCTTCAATCGGCCTGCACGCAATGTCTGCTGGAAAGCGTTGCGGTCGATAGCGGAAACGATGCCGTTCTCGTCCATTTCGCGCATGAGGCGGCGGTCGATGCTGGTCAGCCGTTCCTGCTCGACCTCATGGCGCAGCCGGTTCTCGATCTCGCGGTCTGTGCGCGGCCCAAGATCGAGACTGACTAGTTCCGCAGCGCGCTCGCGCATGCCGGTGGTGATATAGTCCCGGGCGATGATCAGATCGTGACCCTGATCATCCTTGCCGCGCAGCATGATATGCGTGTGCGGATGGCCGGTGTTGAAATGATCGACCGCCGCCCAATCGAGCTTCGTGCCAAGATCCTCTTCCATCTGCGACATCAAACGGCGGGTCAGCGGTTTCAGGTCGTCATATTCGATGCCATCCTCAGGCGCCACGATGAAACGGAACTGGTGGCGGTCATCCTCGGCACGGTCGAGAAAAGTCTTGCCGTCGGCCTCATTCTCCAGCGCATTGTAAAGCTGACCCGGCTCGCCCTCGCGGGTCACGCCGTCGCGCTGGATATAACGCAGATGCGCCCGCGCGCCGTTCATGCCCTTGCCGGCCAGCCTGACGATGCGCGATTTGATGATGACCCGGCGCTGACGAAAGGCGGCATAACGGTCGCGGCTGGAAAGCACGCGGCCAACGCCCGCACCGCGCCCGATCCGGCTGCCGCTGAAGTTTGATCTGCCCCCACCGCCGCCACGCGCAAGGTTCGATGCGGCTAGAACCTTATGCAGAAATTTACGTCCGCTTTTGGAGCCGCGCGAGCGGATTTTGCCGAGCTTTGGTTTGAAGTCGTCATCATCAGCCATGGAGCGCCTCATCAAATTATAGTGTTAAAAATATTGGGGAAAATCAGCGTGTTGCCGGAGGGCCGGCACTACGGCATGGCGCTTGGCACTATCCAGCCTCCAGAAAAAACAATGTGCAGACAAAGGCTTACCGTCCGCGACACTCGCGGATGGTGCCGGAGCTTTATCTTGCCTTACGCGGCTTTGATCACCCCCCCTGCGACCCCATACGATCACCTGCGTCCAACCGACCAAACGGGCAGAAGACCCGGCGGCGGCAAGGCCGCACCACTGGGGGTAAAAACGCGCAATAAACAGGCTGAAAACCGCAATGAAAATCGACATTTTCATCTCACTTCTCTTTCGGTTTTTGGGTGGAAAGCGGCACGAAAAGATCGCCATTTCGTGCGGGATTTTCGCTGTTTTCACCCGTTGAAATCGGGAAAAACAGCCGTGCATCGAAGGCGATCTGCGGCGCATTTTGTGCGGACGACGGGCCGGTTTTTGCATTTGTGACGACGGTTTCCGGCATATCTGCAAGCGTCTTTTCGATGCCCGCGACATAGGCGCGGGTCTCGGCGGGAAGCGGTTTTCCATCGCGCAAATGCTCCGCGTAACGTCCAGGTCCGGCATTGTAAGCGGCGAAGAGACCGGGACTGCCGAAGCGCTCGCACATGGCCTTGAGATAGGCGGTTCCTGCCAGAATATTGGTGCGCGGATCGAAAACGTCGGCGCCCAATCTATGCTGGTCGCGCAGCTCGTTCCAGGTGCCGGGCATGAGCTGCATCAGGCCCATCGCACCCATAGGCGAGACAGCGCGCGGATCGCCATTGCTCTCGGCTATGATGACGGCGCGCACCCAGCTTGCGGGGATAGAAAAGCGTTGCGCAGCTTCTTTGATATGCGCCTGAAACTGGTCGAGAGGTGCGGCATGGGCGGGGACGATGATGGCCGCAGTCGCGATGATGAGGGGCGTTATTCGGTGCATAACGGTGCGAGCCTCCCGATGATCTGGGCACGCGGGACCGGCCCGAAATAGCGGCTGTCGAAGGAATCGGCAGGCTTAAGGAGCAGGAAAATCTCATCCGCTTCGAGTGCGCGGCACTCGTTCCAGCGCGGCATGGGGCGGCCTTCGCGGTCGACTTCAAGCAGGCGCGCGGCGATCTCGCCGTTGATGATGGTCGCGCCGTCAAAGACGCAAACGTCATCGCCCGCGACAGCGGCGATGCGCTTGATCAGTGGCACGCCAAGGGGCAAATAGCGGCGTTCGGCGGCGAGTTTGGCGATGGATTTTGGCGGGGAGATAAGCACCAGGTCGCCGCGTTTTGGCGCGCCGGATACGACGCGATAAAGGCCGATTGGCGCGCTGGCAGAGGCGTTCCATACCAACAAGGGCGCGTGGGCAATGGCAGAAATTCCGATCAGCGCGACGCCAGAAACAGCGACGAGAAGGGCAGTTTTTTTCATCACTGCGCCCCGTCCGATGTGGAGGATTGCCGCCGCCCTTCCGACCAGTCATCGAGGTCGGCGATGTGGTAACGCACGTAGCGGCCATGCTTGCGAAAGCGCGGGCCATTGCCGGTGAGGCGCATCTTTTCCAAGGTGCGGAATGAGAGCATGAGGTAATGCGCGGCCTCTCTCGTGGTGAGAAACGGGCTGCCCTTTTTGGCCTCGCTCGCCCGTGATTGATCGTCTTGCATCGTTAGCTCCTTTCGGCGTGAATGGGCTAAGGATGGCGAACAAGGGCGCGTCACGGGACGCTCGAAAAACGGGGGGTATCGAAAACGAGCCCCCTTTGTGCACGCGCAGCTTCCGTCGAAGAGAACGGAAAAAAGAAGGGGCGCTATGCCCCTTCTCCGGCATCCATCGCAGCGAGTTGGGCCTGTAATTCGGCGATCTTGGCGCGGCTCCATGCGCGCTCATCTGCGGGCAAGCCCCCGCGCAATTCGATGTCCAAGAGTTCGATCCAGATGGCGATATCGATGCGTGACATGGTGAAAATCTCCTGATGATTGAGCCGTTCTCCCTTCGAGAACGCGCCCAGCGGTCATCCGGATAGCGAGGGTCAAGGCCGCGTCAGCGCCGCGAAGCGGGGCGTGGGGGAGCCGAAATGCGAGAGCATTTTGGGGGAACCGCGCAGCCTTGAGGCTCGCGTTGCGCCGGGTGGCATACTGAAGAAATCGAGACGGAAAGCCCGTTGCCGCAGGCAACTCCGCATTAATTCCGGCGGTTCAACAGGTGCGAAAGCATGAAAAAGCCCCACCGAGCGAACCCGGCGGGGCTTTGAGGGGTGCGGAATTTAGCGGTCGCGCGGCTCCCAGAGGGCGATATGGGTGGTGCCGTCCTCGCCGGGCGTTTCCAGCTTGACGAGGCGGGCGCGCACCCAGTTGGGGCCGAATTCCGGCGCGCCGATCTTGAGGTTGAGGTAGGTCTCGCCGCTCGATTTGGCGACCTGGCTCCAGCCTGCGCCCACTTCGTAGCGGTTGCCGTTGCCGGCATAGACGCGATGATCGGGGGCGTTTTCGCTCATCTTGTCGACGGGGACGATGACGAGGCTGGCGGTGACGTTGAGGGTTTTGAGCGTGCCGGTGAAGCTGCCGTCTGCGGATTTGGTGAACGCGCCAAGGGTGATAGCCATTTTGAAGTCTCCTATGCTGTTGATCGCGGGACCATCCCTGCGATGTCACCAGCGAAAAGACCGCAAAGGCGGGCGGTTCACCTGAAGCGAAGCGAAAGGGCGCAGTGCAACGGAGCACCCGCCGGGCGGGGAAATTTGCCTCGCGAGGAATGCCGCATAGCGGCAGGGGAAATTTCCCAGGCCGAAGGGTTGAACGGTCCGGCGCGGGATTTAAGCGTCAAGAGACAAGCAGGGGTTGGTCCTCGATGAATGGCGGGACAGGGAGACGAATGGCCTAGTCACCTACCGCTTTCACCGCCCAAATGGCGGCTTTGCCGGTATGCGCGCATGCCCGCCACCGCCCGACGAATTGGCAGTCTTCCGTGCAAAGAGGAACCCCAAACGCACCTTCCTCGCCCTGCAATGCCTGTGACGCGATACGAAATCAGCGCCGAATGGACCACACAAATCAGTCGGAAAAGACCGCAGAAATCCTCATCCGCCGCACCATTTCGGCCCAGATACGCCGCCCAAGTCCAAGCGGGGCATGCCCGCAAGATGACCCACCACACTGCCCACAGGAAACATCGCATAACCATTCCACCCCGTCCCGGCCTCACCAGATCAATTGGGGCACGGGGCTTTTCAGGGAGGAAGCAGCGACTCGCCGCCCGCCCGCGAACGCGGGAGAAGCACCAGGGATGGAAGCCCGAAGGGCCGAAACCGCACAGCGGGTTCGGTTCACGACAGCCCGGCGCGCGGGACACCTACCCGCGCGGGTGCCAGATTCAAAATCACCAGTGCGACGGTTGTGGTTGGCCTAAATCAATCCTCGGCTAAAGATCCGATCTGCAGAACCAGTAATCCTATCGTTTGACGCCTTCCGGCCAGACTACAATGACTTCGATGCCGCGTTCGCGAGCATAGCGTACGACATCGCCGGTGCCACCCTTTCCCTGAGCATCATCACCGTCCCAGACAGCAATCAACCTGTCTGATCGATCAACCACATGTTGTCCTGCATCGAGGAAAGCTTCTTCGGACGGGCTGTTGTGGTCGAGTTGTTCAATGACCGCAGCCAAGACAAGTAACTCGCGATATTCTTCCCGCGCCTCGTCATCCTTAAAGGCGTCTTCGTAGTCCGCGCTAGGTATGATGGCGTGAATGGAGCCACCCATACGCAGAACGATCCGCGAGAAAAGCTGGTCTGCACCAGCGGCGAGCGACGAAACCCCGACCAAGTCGGCAGCATTGTCCCGAAGAGCCTGTTTGATACCGGCTTCAATGAACGCCACAATCTTCGGCGGGATCGATTGATGTCCGGTCACTCCCACACGCATTACAGACGCCCCTGATGCGCCTGGCGATGATAATGCTTTCCGAGCGGCGTCAGGCGACAGGCTTGGTTCTGCATAGCCGCAAAATACATATGTTCAGCGCCAACAGGCTGAACCAGCTTCGCAGCAACGCATTTCTGAAGGATCGCAAAAACCTCCTGATGCTCTGGATGCGGCGGATCGGCATCCGGTTCATACGACGAGTCGAGCGGAAAGTCGGCGTCGGGATCGGGAAAAAATTCAGGTAGTCGCCTCAGACTTTCGAGAGGCACGGCTGGCGAACACATTCGCAATTCGTGCAGCCGATCAACATTTGCCTTGAATGTCGGGCGCTGGTCCCAAGGACCAAACGATTCCGATAGGTATGCGTATACGCCAGCTAATGTGACCTTGCCAAGCACATCGGCAGCGCCACCGTCAAGCGCCCCGCAAAGAAAGAATGAGAATTTTCCGCGTCCATTCGGCGTTTCTGCGGCGGGTTGGTCGTTGCGTGCCGCCGCCAATATTGTCACGCCACTGCGGAGTGTGGCCACATCATTTCCGAGTTGCGGGACGCCGCCTGCACCGCCTGCGAAACAGCAGTCCAGAATGATGATGACTTCGGGGACGTTTGATCCCTGAACTTTTCCGAGGATCGTTGAGAGAGGAAGACCTACTTCAGCGTTCGTGCCGTCCTGTGTTACCAGATGGACGTCATTATGGGCCGCGTCTCCATGCCCGGCAAAATAGAAAAGCGCAACGTTCGCTCCGGGAGCGAGCAATGCGTCGACTGCTTGAATCATCAACTGCCGGTCGACGCGATCGCGGTCACTTGTGCGCGTCTGACAGTCGAAATTCGGCGAACCATCTTCATTGCGGGTCAAAAGCGGCGACAGCGCATGCACATCGTTCACGCAACCGTTCAGACCACTGAACCGGTCATAGCTATCGATACCGATGAGTAGCGCCCGTTTCATGACGATCAAAGGCTATCGATGAAGGCGGCAATCCCATCCCACGTCCAAGTAATGATGCGGTGTCCATCCAATACATCGGGTTTCGTCCGGTCATCCTTGTAAGCCCACAGGCCGATCAGTTTTTTGCCTTCTTCCTTGGCGCAATTGATTTCCCATTTCTCACCTGTTGATGTCAGTGTGTTTTTGCTGACCAGTGCGATCACGCCGTCGGAACGGCGAATGCGCGTGCGGACGCGCTCCTTCCAACCGCTGTCGTAAGGCTCTTTCACTGACATATCGACATACTCGAAGGGTGAGTCGGTATTGAGCGACTGCCCTTTGAGAAAATCGCGCTGACGTTCATCTTCAATTGCAAAAGCAATAAATATCGTCTTTTTGGCCATGCTTACCCCCGTAATTCTGATCAACCGAAGTCTAACAGGATCGCGCTCCAATAGCGAGAACTGCCGAGACATTCCTATTCCTTGGTTTGGCAGATCCGGATGCGCGTAGCCAACGGATACTCGACTTGATTCTCGTATCCGACATGCCTTGGTGTGGCTATCTCGATGGTTGGATTTCGGGAGCGACTTGGCGTGGCGGACCAAGATATCATAAGCGTGCTTTACCGCCATGCCCGCCGGGCTGCTTTTCGCAGGTTAGCTTTCTGGTCTCCCAAGGAGCAGACGTATTTGCACATCCTCGCAATAGGTGCTGACCACGAGGCGTGCTCATTGAGAACGGCGCATCACGCTCCGCTGTCGAATTTCCAGACCTTAATGCCCATTTTGCGGGCTTTGTCGGCGAGGTTTTGGGAGATGCCAGAGCCGGGGAAGGCAATGACGCCAATCGGCAGCGCATCGAGCATCTGGTCGTTGCGCTTGAAGGGTGCGGCGTTCTTAAAGCGGGTCCAGTCGGGCTTGAAGACAATCTGCGGGACGCCTCGATTGTCGGCCCAGAGGGAGGCGATCTTCTCCGCGCCCTTGGGAGATCCGCCATGGATCAGCACCATGTCGGAATGCTTGCCGTATGCCTTATCTAGGGCGTCCCAGATGCGGGCGTGATCGTTGCAATCCATGCCGCCGGTGAAGGCAATGCGGGGGCCGGTGGGCAGCAGCGGCTCAATCTCGGCCTTGCGTTTGGCGGCGATAAAATCGCGGCTGTCGATCATGCTCGCTGTCATCGTCTGGCGATTGGCCATCGAGCCGGAACGCGGTTTCCAGGCGGAGAAGGTGTATTTCTCGAACCATGATGCGCCGATTTCGCGGAAGGCTTCGAAGGCATTGCGGCGCTCGATGATCGAGATGCCCTGCGCCGTCAGCCGTTCCAGTTCGACGGATTTGACCTCGGAGCCGTCCTGTTCACGCTGCATCCGGCGCTGCGCCTGTTCGTTGTCGTCGAGCGCGCGGTCGAGATTGACGATCTTGCGGTGGAAGATATTGACGAGATTCCAGAGCACATCATCGAGATCGTCTTCCAGCCGCGTGTCGGCCATCAGGGCAGTGAGGGATTCGAATGCGTTTGCGATCTCCTGTTCGGCGCGGGCGGCTTCGGGCAGCGGGCGCGGATCGGGCTCGTCGCCATGGGGGCGATAGCCATACATCTGCAACTCATCGAGCAGATGGGCGGTTGGCGATGATGTGTGATGCGGCTCGTCGTTGAAGGGTTCGAGGAAGGGGTTATGAAGCGTCATGGCGGGGTCTCCCGTTTTGCGAGGCCGCGCCACCCGCGGCCTTTCCGGGGATCGCCCGCCAGCGCCGCAAAGCGGGTTTGCACCCGTCAGGGCCGCAACGCAGTGGAGGACGGCGCAGCCGTTGCAAAGCCGATTGGCGCTGGCAGATACCCCTTTTGGAAAGGCCGGGGCGCGGCCCATTTGCAAACGGTGAGACTTGCCGGAATGCTCACCCCGTCACGGCCTGTCGACGTGCCATCAGGAGCATTGCCGCCCATCGTGGATGAGGAACCGGCTATCGCCCGGGGCGAGTTGTTCCCCGATCCAGCCTCGCAGACGATCCGGGCCGAGGGTAAGGAGATCAGCGTTGAAATCCTCCGCCCGTGGCACCAGTTCGCGGATGTCGATCTCGGTGGCTCTGGATCGCAGCTTTTCCAACGCAAGCCGCCCGGCATGATCATTATCGCGCGCAACATAGAGCCGGCGGAGTTTCGGCGGCCAGATCAGGGCGGCGAGGTGCGCGGCCGAAAGGGCGGCCATGACCGGCATTTCGGGCATGATCATCTTGAGCGCCAGGGCGGTCTCTAACCCTTCTGCCGCCATCATGGTGTCAGTGACCGCACCGAACCTGACGCCGTTTCCGGCGAGATGACCCAACGCACGGCGCGGTTGATCGACGGGCGCTTTGCCGCCCGCAAGATCGAGCCAGGTGCGATGCACACCGGTCACATTGCCAGCACCATCGGTGACAGCGGCAATGAGCGCGGGCCATTCCTGACGCCCGGACGACCCGCGATAGAAGCATCGCGGATGGTATCGCAGGGCGGAAATGTCCGGTGGCAACATGATGCCCCGGCTGCGCAGATATACATCCGCCAACGTGCCACGGATTGATTTCGAGGCGGCGAACAGCCGCCGCGCAGCCTCCGATGACCCGGTCGGCACGGCTGCCTCAGTGCGCTTCATTGGCACAATTGGCTTCCGCAGCAACGCCCGCGCCTCATCGCAAGCCGCGCGGAAATCGAGAGCACGATTGGCCATGATGAGGTCGAGCAGATCGCCATGCGTCCCCTCGGCTCCGTCCGTCCACTTTCCGGCGCGTTCGCCGAAAAGCTGGACATAGAGACTGCGGCCCGGCGTGCCATGCACATCGCCGCAGATCCAGTATCGGCCCTGACGGCGGCCTTTGGGGAGATAATAGCGGCACACGGCCTCGGCATTCTGCCCGAGACCGTGTGCCAGATCGGAAGCGCTCGACATGGCTCACCCCCTCTCCGCGATTTGCACGAGCGCCCAGCGGTCGAGCAGACTTTCGAAAATCATCTGCCCCCGATCACCGACCGGCACGAACAGTCGCAGCTTCCAATTGATGATCTCGGACATCAGTCCGCGCGTCTTCAGGGCATCGACCAGGCCGGAGGTGAAGCCGGTCAGCTCAACGCGGTTTTCATTCATGATGCGGACTCGACGCAGTGATAGGCCATCGGCCAGATGGGCCGCGACCTTGCCGTCCATGATGAGCCCCCAGGCGTCTTCGTTTGAGATTTTCGGCGCGTCGATGCCGAGATTGCGGCAGACGGCCTCCATCTCGATTTGCGACAACATGCGCCCGATCACCCGCTCGTCATCGTCGGTTTGCAGCCGATAAACACGGGCGTTGCTTTCCGGCAGGCGCCGCCAGATCGGCAACAGCAGGCCGGTAACGAGATGGAAGGTGCTGTTAGAAAATTCGGGAATTCCAGCGACCTCGGCATTCCAGACCTCGGCGAATTCTGCTTCGTCGGTTTCCTTCCAGTGACTGGAAGCGAAATCTTCGACGCTTATCGTGTCGCGCTGCATGGGCCGAACGAGACGAAAACGCCGCTGCATACTGCCATCATCAAGCATCAGGCTGGTCGCCGATGTACGAACCGCCGCGCGGTGCGAGCGTTCATTGATCAGCAGCTTGCCACCTCGAATGGCCAATGCGTCATCGACGGATATCGGCCTGTTGCGGTCCTTGCGCTCAATCGTAAACAGCCGGGTTTCCGCACCGTTGTCATGCTTCCAGACGGTGCGGCGATCAGTGACGATCAGACTCTCCGCCCGGATGGTTTCCAGCCCGGCATCATGCATGCCCGCCGTGATAGCTGCTTCGATCCGGGCGTTGAGCAACTCCTCGAACGCCGTGAACAAATCGTTCTGCATGGCGATGGGCAGCGCCAGCAATCGATTGAGGAAAGTGGTGATCGGGGGCAGGTCTTCCTTCAGCGTCCCGCCCTCGAAGGTCAGCGACAGGCCGGTCGCCTCCTCGAAGCGCTGGAGCGAACAGCCCTGAATCCCGCCCTGTGCCAGCAACATGTAGAACTGCCGCAGCGCCGCGCGCGCCTGATCGCCTTCGAGATTGTCCTCAGCCCGGAACAGCCCCTGACCACCGGTCTGGCGCTGACCACGCGTGATGGCGCCGAGCGTATCGAGACGCCGGGCGATGGTGGACAAGAAGCGCTTTTCGGCCTTCACATCCGTGGCTATGGGCCGAAACAGCGGCGGCTGCGCCTGATTGGTGCGGTTGGAGCGCCCAAGCCCCTGAATGGCGGCATCGGCCTTCCATCCCGCTTCGAGCAAATAATGCACCCGCAAGCGCTGGTTTTTCGCACCCCGGTCGGCATGGTAGCTGCGCCCGGTGCCACCGGCATCGGAGAAGACGAGGATCGATTTCTCATCATCCATGAAGGCTTGAGTTTCAGTGAGGTTCGCCGATGGCGCGCGGTTTTCGACGCAGAGACGCTCGCCCTTACGCACAATACGCCGCGAACGCCCCGTCACCTCGGCGACTTGATCCGTTCCGAAATGCTGGACGATCTGGTCGAGGGCGCCGGGAACGGGATCGAGCGTGGCGAGCTGCTCGATCATCCGATCACGGGCCGCCAATGCCGCCTTGCACTGAATCGGGTTTCCCTCAGCATCGAATGCGGGGCGTGAGCGCAGATTGCCTTCATCATCCGTATACGGCTCGAACAATTGCGTCGGAAAGGAATGCTGGAGATAGGAACCGACGACTTCGCGGGGGCTCAAGTCGATGGTGAGGTCGCTCCATTCCTCCGCGGGAATGTCGGCCAGCTTCCTTTCCATCACCGCCTCGCCGGTCGAAACGAGTTGAATGATCGGCGCATGGCCATCGGCGATGTCACGCTCGACGCTTTTGATCAGCGTCACCACCTTCATGCCGGTGATCAGGCCATTGAAGAACCGCTGCTTCGCGCCCTCGAAGGCGGATTTGGCGGCCGCCTTCGCCTGACCGTTGAGTGTGCCGGTTACGCCGGTGACGTTTGTGGCTTCGAGCGCCTCATTCAGATTGTTATGGATCACCTGAAACGCGGCGGCATAGGCGTCATAGATCGCCACCTGCTCCGGCGTCAGGGCGTGCTCGACGATCTCGACCTCGACGCCTTCGTATGACAGGGACCGGGCCGTATAAAGCCCGAGCGCCTTCACATCGCGGCTCATCACCTCCATCGCCGCAACACCGCCTGCTTCGACAGCCTGAACGAACTCGCCACGGTTGGCGAACGGAAAATCCTCGCCACCCCAAAGCCCGAGCCGCTCGGCATAGGCGAGATTGCGCACATCGGTGGCGCCAGTGGCGGACACATAGACCACGCGGGCATCGGGCACGGCGCGCTGCAGGCGCAGCCCGGCGCGGCCCTGCTGCGAGGGCGCGACATCGCCACGCTCGCCCTTGCCGCCAGCGGCATTGGCCATCGCATGGGCTTCGTCGAAAATCATCACCCCATCGAAGTCACTACCAAGCCAATCAAGCACCTGCTGCAATCGCGACGCTTTTCCTTCGCGTTCGGCGGAGCGCAAGGTGGCATAGGTGACGAACAGGATGCCTTCCGACAGGCGGATCGGCGTGCCCTGCTTGAAGCGCGATAAAGGCTGGACCAGCAGCTTTTCCATGCCGAGCGCCGACCAGTCGCGCTGCGCGTCTTCCAAGAGCTTGTCGGAGCGGCTGAGCCAGACCGCCTTGCGGCGGCCTTTGATCCAGTTGTCGAGGATGATGCCGGCGACTTGCCGCCCCTTGCCGCAACCGGTGCCATCACCAAGGAACCAACCGCGCCGAAAGCAAACGGCGTTCTCGGCATCGTCAGCGGCGGCGTGGATATTGTCGAACGTATCGTCGAGCGTCCACGATCCGGCCAGGTACTTCCCATGTGCCTCACCGGCGTAGATAACACTCTCAAGCTGCGCGTCGGAAAGCACGCCGCTCTTTATTATATGCGTGGGGAGATGCGGCCGGTAGCTCGGCTGCGGCGGCGCGACCGACGCCATGGCCGCCGATTGCACCAGCTTGGTCGGGTGCGGCTTGGCGTCGGGGATATGGATCGATTGCAGCGCGTAACCTTCATAGAGCGTATCGGCAAGATCCGCGCCTTGGGTGGCCGTCCAGTCGGTCGGCTCATAGGCAATCTCAGTGGCATCGGGCGCTGAAGAGATCGTCGTCGGCTTGGACGCAACCGGAGCGCGGCGGATCGGCGTGATCGACTTCACCGCGCCAAGTCCGATGTTGCCTTCCATTTTCAGGCGCGGCGGCACATGGTCGATGACATTGGCGAGCAGTTCGGCAGCGCTTTGCGCAGTCGGCATGATCGGGGAGACGCCAATATCCGCAACCTTGTCGATTACGGTGAGGCGGGTCTCGAATGTGGTGCCATGGTTGGCATAGGCACTGCCATCGATGACGCAGGAAAAGCGCACCGCGCCGTTCAGCCGCTCATAGGGGAAATTATGGCCGGTGATCGTCACCAGCCGCCCGCCATCCGGCAAACGCGCCAGAGCCGAACGCACATGATGAAAATCGGCATCAGACACGCGCCCCTGCACATGGAGCGCGGCGGAGAAAGGCGGGTTCATGATGACAACCGACGGCGTAACATCGTCCGTCAACCGATCATCAATGCTGGCCGCGTCATGGGTGGAGGTAAAGGCATCGGGAAACAGCCGCCGCAATAACGCCACGCGCGTCTCGGCTATCTCGTTGAGCGCCAGACGGGCGCCCATGATCTCGGCGAAAATGGCCATCAGGCCGGTCCCGGCAGACGGCTCCAGCACCACGTCATCGGGCGTGATACCGGCAGCCATCGCCGCCACCAGCGCCAGGGGCGCAGGCGTGGAAAATTGTTGCAGAGATTGGGATTCCTCCGAGCGCCGTGTGTGCGTGGGGAGCAATCCGGCGATGCGGCTAATCATCGATAGAAGTGCTGCGGGCAATGCCGCGTTTTCCTGCATGGCGCGGCCATATTTGCGCAGGAACAGGACCTGAGCGGCTTCACATGCTTCGTATGCGTCTTTCCAAGACCAGAAGCCCTCCGCGTCCGAGCCGCCGAACGCCTCCTCCATCGCCTGGCGCAGGATACGGGTTTCAATGGTGATGCCGCGCTCCAGACCGGCAAGGATGCGGTTGGCGGCATTGAGAATGCAGCTTGCGGTATTCTCGGGCGTGCGGCCCTTCGGCAAGCTCAGGGGCGCGGCAGTTTGCACCGCCGCCGCAGGTAGAGCATAATTCATGGGATGTCTCCGGATTGAGGGTTTGAAAACCGAACCGGAACAGGCTTTCTCTCACCCGCTCCGGTTCACCCTTCCCGGAAACTCCTCTCACTTTCACCCGAACCGCCCACCGTTACAGGTGAAGGTGTAGGCATTGGCGGTGATGCTTTCCTCGACCACCTCGTCGGAATTGAGGTATTCGTATTCCGTCTCCAGCCGCGCATAGAGCCAGCGGGCAAGATCACGCATGGCATCAGTGATGATGTCCTCGGCATCGGCGGTCGCCTCAGCATCATCGCGGCGCACGTCGAATTGCATCGTGTTCTCGTGGCAATAGTGGCCGCGCTGGGTGATGATGGCGTAGAGCTGATAGAAGTTGCGTTTCTGCACCGCCGCAAGGCGCGCGACGATATCGTGCAATTCGGCATCCTTGGGCGCATAGGCTTTGATCCTGGCGACACTGCCTTTGGCGTAAGTCAGCCTGCCTTCGAAGCTCGCGCCATCCCCTTGCGACCAGAAACCTCGGAATTGAATGCAAGGCTTTTGCCGCGTGCCGCCGCCCATCAGCCGGACGGGATGGGCTTTCAGTTCGACGCCGAGGATTTCGCAGATGGTGGAAAAATCATCGTAGGTGCAATCCCACCATTCATAATCGAGGTTCCCTTCGCGATACCATTCGCGGGCGCGTTCCTTGGCGGCGGCGGAGAGTTCATCGAAGGTGAAGACGGTGGTTTCAATGACTGTCGGCATATGAGCCTCCATAAATGAAAGGCCCGGCCCTTCTTTTGATCTGCGCAGACTGTGCCGCGCGGGGCCGGGCCGTGATGGATAGGAATTGACGGAAGGTTCACTCGGCAGCGGTGAGGAATTCCGGAAGCTCGGCGTCGGACGCCACCTCCGGCTCGTCCGTATTCGGCGCGCTCATGGACTCGACACCGGACGTCCTCAGCGGCTCCGGCAGCCAGCCGGTGCCGTCAAGCAGTCGCTCGGCCTGCTCGGCCATGTCGGATTTCTTGAGGTGGTCGATCAGTTCGGACGCGGCATCGCCCTTGGCCTCGGTCACCGCCTCCAGAATCCGCGCCTTGGGCACGCGGTTCAGGTAATTCTCAGCGGTCGGCTTCCACCCGGCGGTGGCCATGTCGAGCGACACGGCGCAGGCGAGTTGGTTGGCATGGTGCCGGCGGCCCTGTGCCCGGTTCCACGGCTCATGCAGGGCATTGACGGAGAGCGAGGCGCAATGAGCGAACAGCGCCATCCGGCTGTCATGATCAAAGTCGCAGAGGAATTCCCAGAGCAGCTCGGGCTCGTCGGGAAGCTGCTTTTCCCAATTGGTCTGGCGGTCCTCAATGGCCTTTGCCGATGGGCATTCCTTCAGGTCCGGCCCCTGCACGGAAAAGCCGCTGCTTTTCCATGCGATCTCCAGGCAGCTATCGGTGGCGTAGCGGTAGAAGGTCTGGAGCGCCAGCCCGTGCAGCACGGCGATGAAGGCAATGTCCGGGTCGCCCGCCAGAGCGTCGCGCAAGGCCAGCGTCCGGTGCGCGGTGAGTTCCATGACCAGCCGGTCGGACAGCGGCTTGATACCGTCTTCCTCCTCCTCGGCGGGGTGACCATTGCCGGAAAGCGCTGTGACTGGATCGACCTGCCGCGTTTCACCATCGGCATCGACATGGACGATTTCGACGTGATCGCGGACGAAGGCGTCGGCTGCATCGCCATCGGCCTCATTCTGCGCCTCGTCCTCGGGCCGGACGTATCCGCGCTCGACCTTGAGCCGACCGTCGCTGTCGATGCTGACGAAAACACCCGCGCGGGCGATCTCAGCGGGATCGTAGATGACGGGCTGGCTCTCGAAGGCATCGAGTGCTGCCTCGATCTCGGCGAGGCGCCTGTCGATCTCCTCGGGCAGGTCCTCGTCGCTTTCCTGGAAATAGCGCTCTTCGATCTCAGCCATCTCATCGCGCAGGGCTTCGCGCTTTGCGTGCTCCTCATCCGATAGAGGCTGCATTTCGCCCATGACACGACGCAAATCGCCAGTATGCCCATAGGGAAAGTCCTGGGCGATCTGGACCCAGCGCCAGCCTTCCGCCTTAATCGTCTCAGCTTCACCGGTCAGCTTCGCGGTGACCAAGCGTTCCAGGAGCGCCACGTCCTGCAACCAGCCATCGTCATTCTGGGAAAACAGATCGCGTAGAACGCTGCCCCCTTCGGCTTCATAGGTATCGAGGCCGACGAAACGAACCCGCTTGTCCGATGCCCGAACAGCGTCTTCCGTCAGCAACTTGCGGATATAGTATGGTTCCTGGTTGTAGCCGCGCTGCACGGCCTCCCACACTTGCTCCTGCCGCTCATGGTTGGTTGCGATGCTGAAGGCCATGAGCTGTTCCAGCGTCATTTCGTCGGCCGCATAGATTTCCAGCAGCTTGGGCGACACACTGGCCAGCTTCAGCCGCTGCTTGACGATTTGCGGCATCACGAAAAACCGCGCGGCGATCTCGTCTTCGCCCAGGCCCTGATCTTTCAGGGACTGGAACGCGCGAAACTGGTCGAGCGGATGCAGCGCTTGCCTCTGGACGTTCTCGGCGAGGCTATCCTCTTCGAGAATGCCGTCTTCGCGGATGACGCAGGGGATGGGCGTGGTCTTGTTGAGGCGCTTCTGCTTGACCAGCAGCTCCAGCGCCCGGTAACGGCGCCCACCAGCTTGCACCTCGTATCGGTCCGTGGCCTGACCGTCCTCGCCGGGCACGGGCCGCACGCTCAGGCTCTGCAACAGCGTGCGCCGGGCGATGTCCTCGGCCAGGTCATCGATCGACACGCCCGCCTGCACGCGGCGGACGTTGCGGTTTGAGAGCACCAGCTTGTTGAAGGGAATGTCCCGGGACTGGGACAGGGTGATTTTCTTGGGGTTTGCCATGTCGGTTTCTCCAGAACAGGCGGAGAAAGCCTTCTTTCCCCTTCCAACCCGTTCATGGAAAAACCTCCAGTCCTTTTACTCTATCCGGTCGCATCCGCCGCCCCATCCAGGCACAGGTTGCAGACCTCCGCTCCCGCAGCGGCATAGGCTCGCGCCACCTCGCTCAGCGGCGCAAAAGACAAAGCATGCCACGGCTGTGGATCGGGTTCCCGACCAACAGCGATCATCGGGCCGGAAGCGGAGAGTAGCTTTATCTTTTCTTTCACAAACCCTAAAAATACGTGAATAATTACCCCATGGAAAACGCAACAAAACACACAGCCATCATTAGCGATCCCGTCAGTATGTGGTCAAAGCTGGCATGGGACGCGGATGTCTTTCGAGACATTCAGACCAGCTATCCAGACGAGACGCAGCCGCTTGCCTATGCTGCGATCAACGTCTGCATAGCAGCGACAAGCCTTCAAGATTGGGTCAAGGTCTGTCTTGAGCGAGAATTGAAAAAGGCAGGAGAAACGTGGGATAATGATGCCTTCTACCAAGGCGTTTCAAACGCCATCCCTGAGCAATCCGCTTGCGTCGCCATTGCGAACACATCGAAGCACTCTGAATTTCGTGAGCGGCGCTGGACCAACGGCGAAGTTCTGTTGACGTTGGAGGAAGGAGACGAGGATATTCCACCCGGCTATGTCCTTTACCATGTGATTGCCGGTAGCCATAGCGAGGGCTTCGCCGTGAGTCGGTTCGACACTCTATGTAATAATTGGTGGAAATATTTGACTGATCATAACCTCACCAATGGGCAGGCCAAAATACCTGAATGGCAACAGAACAAGCTTCACAGGATATTTTCCCGCCATACGCGGTGACGCAGACGGCAGGGGGAGTAGTTACGACAAGACAGGCAAGGAGTGGCTTTGCTGAGACAAGCGAAACCTGTTGGCGTCCAATGCGAAGCGAAGAAGATGTTGAAACGCCGCTACACCCCGCACATGCCATCGCATTCGTCAGCGAAGAGATCGAGCTGCCCTTTGTCAGCCAATGTATCGAGGTCGGCCTCGTCGAGCGGCAGGCAGGAGCGGTGCAGGAAAACCTCGCCGCGCAGATTGCGGAACCCGGTGCGGATCGTCCGGTCGATGGCGACGGCATCGGCGAAGGCATCCGGATCTTCCTCGCGCATCTGCCGCCATAGGCTGTCGCTGTGATAGGGGCAGCCGATGCAGGAACTTTTCGGCGGTGCGGGATAGCCGTTCCGCTCCAGCCAGCGCAGGCAGCCGCGGCGTGTCATGCCCAGTTCGATGAGCGGGAAACGGTTCACCTGCCACGGTTCCATCGACATTTTCATGCGCACGATCTCGTCGAAGGATATGCCGATCCACTGTTCGACGACCGGATGATTTGGTGAACGTTTGCCTGCGATGCCGATAAGTTCGCGCACCTTGCGGCGGATTGGGACGATTTTCAGTTCCTTTGTGCATTGCCGGCGGATCATGCCGACCTTGCCCGACGCGGATTTGGTGAAGGCGGGGATCGAGGCCCAGCGTTCGCCCCGCGCGCCATTCACGAGCCCCTCGCGGATATTGCCGTCCGAGACGATATGTACGGGAAAGGGCAGCACGTTTGGTGATCTCAGCCAGGCGAGATGCTCATAGACCGCCCGCGGCTCCCAGCCAGTATCGGCGAAGATGGCGCAATCGGGCATCGGCCCGATCTCGCCGTGGGCGGCCATCAGCGCCAGCGTGGTCGACTGCACTCCGGCGCCGAGCGACAGCACGCGCAGCTTGATGGTGGATGTATCGGCCGGCGGTGGGAACAGCGCGTTCATGGCCGCTCTCCTGCCTGCTGCCGGCGCCGCCATTCGGCGGGCGGGTCGAATGTGCCGTCCCAGATGCCCTTGCGCAGGAACTTCGCCATGCCTTCCTGGCTGGTGTAGTTATAGAGGCGGTTGGCGTCTCGGTCGGCGATGGCCCAGCCCTCATTGGCGACCCAGGCCGAAAGATTGTCGCTGCCCGCGTAGCAGATCGAGATGAAGCGGCCATAGGCGTCGCGCGTCTTCTTCTGCCAGACATCACAGTTGACCGTGCGACCATCAAGGAACTCGGCGAGCGCGGCGGCGGCTTCTCTGCCGCAGGGCCATACGGCACCGTCGCGGCGATGGCAGATCTGGTCGATCTCCGTGGCATCGACGCCGTAAAGCCTGTGGCGCCTGCCGTCCACCTCGATGGTATCCGCATCGATGACGCGGGCCGGGCCTTTATATTCACTATCGAGCGCGGGCCAGAAGGACACCACAGCGAAAAACAGAATGCCGATGACGGCGCTGCCTTTGACAAGTTGAAACATGGGAAGTCTCCTTTTTCGGGTTCCGGGCCGACCGACCCTCTCTCTGGCTGTCAGCCCTTCACCCGCCCGGGACGTCCCTTTTCCTCTGGATCCAGCAGCCGTCGGTAGCCGCCCCGCACCATGGTCCTCGCGCCGGAGAGCAGGCGCTGAACGCGGGTGCGCAGGAAACCTGCCTCCCAATCCTCCCGGACCGCCCGATCCCCATACAAAACCGCCGCGATGTCACGCTGGCTGGCCCCGAATTCCGCCCCGTCAAAGGCGCGGAGCATCTCGACCCAGCGGCGGGCGCGACGTTCGGGTGGGTAAAGGGATTTGAGCAATCGTCCGCTGCGCGCCAGGCGGCACAGGCGCTGTAGGGTCAGCGGCTTGATCTCGAAATCCTTGAGGCCGCAAAGCGTGCAACTCAGCAGGGCCGGACCGGTGAGCGCATCGCCCTCTATTACCGAGAGTTGTAGATGCCGCGCGCCGTCGCTGAATAAAAGATGCTGGCCGTCATCGCCGCGTACGACGGCGCGGAACAAAGGGCATTGGCGACAATCAAATGTGTTGCCTGTGTCGACGTGCGGTTTGGCTTCTACCTGCAAGACCAGCGGATTGCATTCCGGCAGCCAGAAGAACGACATCTCAGTGTCGATCCGGCAACAGCGAACGCCCCAACGGGAAAGGCGGCAATCCTTGTCGCAAAGGATGTGTCCGAATTCATCTGGTGGGTTGCATCGGGCTTCCCGCAGGTCGGCGAGGAACGCCGGGTTCCTGCGCAGCCACTCGCCCGCCCAGCAATGCCGGTCGCAGTTAAGTAACGGATTATAGTGTTCGGGTTCGCGCCAATCGGCGCTTGGACATATGCCCGGTTCGGGTTTCTCCTCAGACATGGCAGCATTCCTCCTTGCCGTGATCATCAGCAGCAGACGGAAGAATGCTTGATGGCGATGGGGTGTTTTCCGTCCGCCCTATCGATGATTATCGATAGGAAACGGCGGGCGCGCTTTTGCGAAAGGGTCGCAGCTTTTGAAATTGCGCCACGAATATTCAAAGAATTTTAAGTAAATCCGACAGATTTTGTCAGATATTTCCCTATAATTGCCGTATTCGCGCCATGATTGCATAAGTAGACTGCAATATTGGAAGTCAGGTTGCATGTCATATTACGGGCGGCCTGCCCCAAGTGGATTTATGCATTCATGGGGGTGATATGTCAGATGTTACTATGATCGATTTTTCCGCGGACGCGCCATTGCCCTTCGCAGAGCTCCTCGGGCGTTTTGTCAATCCCGCCGCAGTGATCAACCGCTATCTGTTCCATCCCAATCCGCAAGGCGCGCGGCTGGTGTCGCCGCAAGTCACCCTGATCATGCATGAGGATGAACCCTTCGAGATCGATTGGCGCGGGCCGTATGAATTGCAACCCGTCCGCCATCGCGTCGAAGCAGGCCAGTTTCATATCGTGCCCGCACATACGCCGATGGAAGTGGCGTGGGAGGGGGAGCAGCGGGCGGCGATCATTACGTTCACGCCAGACTTTGTGGATCGCGTCGTTCGCGAGCAGTTCAAAGGCGATGCGCCGCGCTTGCAACCCCAAGCCGCGCTCAGCGATTCGCTCGTGCAAAGTCTCTGCACGGCCCTTTGCGGCAAAATCGGCGCACAAGGGCATCACCTCCGAGCATGCGCTGAGGCCATCGCCACTCAGCTTGTCATTCACCTGCTGGCGTGTTTCGGCGCAGGCGGAACGGTGCAGCCTTCGATTGCGGGCGGACTGACCAGTGCTCAACAGCGTCTCACGCTCGATTATATCGGCACGCATGGGCGGCAGGAATTCGACGTCGACGAACTGGCGGCGGCGGCGGGCCTGTCCAGACGCCATTTCCAGCGCGCATTCAAACAAAGCTTTGACGAGACGCCCTGCCGGTTTGCGCACAATACGGTGATGGCCGCAGCGGTGGAACTGGTGCTGGGCACCCGGAAATCGATCACCGAAATTGCGCTGGATCTCGGCTTTGAGAATTTCGGGAATTTTTCAACGGCATTCAAAAGACATACCGGCATGAGCCCGGAAGCATTCCGAAGAAGAAATGGATGAAGTTGCACCTTTGACCAAATATTTCCCCGGAAGTTGATAAATCCTTGCACCTCCCGCCCCGCACGTCTAGAAACTAGTCCTGTGCAGTTGATAGGATTTGTGGGGCTTGGAGGAGCGATAGGTGGGCGACGGCCAAAATCAGGTCAAAGAACGCGCATTGCGCTGGGGTGTTGAACAGCGTTTCGAGTTCATCGAATTCCGCCTCTTTTGGGATGGCCATATCAACCGTGGCGACCTGATCGACATGTTCGGGGTCTCGGTGCAGCAGTCATCGAATGACCTCAACCGTTATCTTGGTCTGGCCCCCGCCAATATGATCTACGACAAGAGCGCGCGGACATATGCGCGCGGGGTTGATTTCGCACCGCTTTTCCTGAAGCCCGACGCCAGCCGTTACCTCACCCAGCTTCGCTCGGTGGCCGATGGTATCCTTGATAGCAGCGATGCCTGGCTTGACCAGATTCCCGCCTTCGATGCCGCCCCGACACCGGTTCGCGGTGTGGATGCAAAGACCTTGCGGACGGTACTGGCGGCAATCCACCGTGGCGAATCGCTTGAGATCAAATATCAGTCACTGTCCCGACCCGAACCCAAATGGCGCTGGATCGCCCCACATGCCATCGGCTTCGACGGTTTCCGCTGGCATGCGCGCGCCTTCTGCGAAATTGATCAGACATTCAAGGATTTCGTGCTGTCGCGGATCATCGAGGTGCGCGGAACGCAACCGAGAGATTGCAACCCTGCAAACGACGCCGACTGGCATGAGCATATCGTGCTGGAAATCGGCCCGCACCCCGACCTTTCTGAAACACAGAAGAAGGTGATCGCGCTCGACTATGGGATGCGAGGCGGTCGGACAAAGGTCAATGTTCGCCGGGCTTTTCTTTACTACACGCTGAAACGGCTGGGGCTCGACACAGATCCCGCCGCCCGCCGCCCCCAGGATCAACAAATCATCCTGTTGTCGCCGCCACTTCAGTCGTTGTCACGACACACATCAACGGCGGGTGAAGGCTGATGCGGATCCTTCAGAACACCGGGGCCGACCGAGTTTCAGATACCCTTGTTTCCAAGCTCAAGCGCGGTGCGGCCATCAGCATGGCCTCGTCGGATTTCTCCCTTTTTGCCTATTCCATACTTCGACCTGCATTGGACGGAACAACTGGCAGCCGGATCATTCTGCCTGATCCGGTGAAACACAATCTCCAACTGCTTGGTTCGGCATCCGATAGGGCTTTGCGAAATCAGCTCCAAGGCCGGTGGCTGGCTCGCTCCTGTGCCCACTGGCTGGAGAAAAAGGCCCAGGTGCGGTTTGCGCCAAAGGGGCTACCCCAATCGATGATCATCGTGAACGGCTCTTCCGAAGAATTGGAATGCGCAGTTGTCGGTGCTTGTTCGTTCTCAAGCGAAGGACTTGGGCTGGCCCCCAGCGACTCGCTCGGACTGACGCAGTTTGCCGACGAGCCGAATGCCGTTGCTACCTTCAGCGCATGGTTCGACTCACTTTGGCAGGGGCTCCCAGATCATAAGCAGCGCGATGTCCTAATTGAGCGGCTCTCGGAACTGGCCGATCATCAGGCTCCATCGCTCGTCTACTTTCAGATCCTCTATCAGCTCTTCAAAGATCTGGGCGACGAACTCGATGAGGAGCGTATCGTCAAGTCGGCCACCGGCATCAAGGATACAATCGTCTGGAAGAAGCTTTTCCGCTTCCAGCGGGACGGCGTGATAGGGGCCATCGACAAGCTTGAACGCATTGGCGGGTGTATCATCGCAGACAGCGTCGGCTTGGGTAAAACCTTCGAAGCGCTGGCCGTCATTAAATATTACGAGCTGCGCAACGACCGCGTTCTCGTCCTATGTCCCAAACGGCTTCGGGACAACTGGACGCTCTACAAGGCGAATGATCGACGCAACGTGCTCTCGTCCGACCGGTTGAACTACGATGTTCTCAACCATACCGATTTGTCACGGGATGGCGGCGTATCGGGCGATATCGATCTCTCCCACGTCAACTGGGGCAATTACGATCTGGTCGTTATCGACGAGTCCCACAACTTTCGGAATAAACCGACCCACAAGGATCGGGACAGCCGTTACGACCGCCTGATGAAGCAAATCATCAAGGCCGGGGTCAAAACCAAGGTGCTCATGCTGTCGGCGACCCCGGTGAATAACCGGCTTGCGGACCTGAAAAACCAGATCGCCTTCATGACCGAAGGCAGCGACCGGGCGCTGCACGCACATGGAATCCCGAGTATCGAAGCCACCATCCGCAAGGCGCAGACTCAGTTCAATCGCTGGCTTGAATTGCCAGTCGCCAATCGGCGCACCGCCCAGTTGATGGACATGCTGGGCTTCGATTATTTCAAATTGCTCGACCTGCTGACCATCGCCCGATCCCGCAAACATGTGCAACGCTATTACGGAACAGAGGAGACAGGGCAGTTTCCGGAACGCCTCCGCCCGATCAACATCAAGTCCGACGTGGACCTTAAGGGCGAGTTTCGCCCGATCCGGGAAATCAACAATGAAATCCGCCGCCTGACACTCGGCGCCTATGCGCCGTTGCGTTATGTGCTCCCGCACAAGCAGGCCGCATACGACGAGAAGTACAGTACCAGGATCAAGGAAGGCACCAGTTTCTTCCGGCAGGTTGATCGTGAAGAAAGCCTCATCCACCTGCTGCGGGTCAACATTCTGAAACGCATGGAAAGCTCGGTCGCCGCTTTCGCGCTCACGATCGAGCGCCAGCTTGCCGACGTCAATGCGCTGTTGGCGAAGATCGATGCGCATGAGGACTCGATCGAGGAGACGACGATCGACGATATCGACATAGACGATCCGGCCTTCGAGACCCTGCTCGTCGGTCGGAAAGTGAAGGTGTTGCTTCAGGACGTCGACCGGGTTCGTTGGCGTCAGGATCTGATGGAAGACCGGCAGCGCCTTGAGGCTCTATTGTCGGCTGCGCGTCTGGTGACGGCGGAGCGGGACGCCAAGCTTGACGACCTGAAGCGGATTATCTCCGGCAAGGTTCAAGCTCCCCTTAATCCCGGAAACCGGAAGATCATCCTGTTCACCGCCTTCGCCGACACGGCCAATTATCTCTATCGGCACATCGGGCCTTGGGCAAAGTCGGCGCTCGGCCTCAATACCGCCATCGTTTCCGGCACCGGGGCGAACAAGTCGACGCTGGCCGGCCTGCGCAGCGACATGAGCAGCATCCTGAGCGCTTTCTCCCCGCGCTCGAAGGAGCGGCCGGAGGAACTGACTGCCGAAGGCGAGATAGACCTTTTGATCGCGACCGATTGCATATCCGAGGGCCAGAACCTTCAGGACTGCGATTATCTCGTCAACTATGACATTCATTGGAACCCGGTGCGTATCATCCAGCGCTTCGGTCGGATCGACCGCATCGGTTCGAAAAACACCTGTATCCAGTTGGTCAACTTCTGGCCGAACATGGAACTGGATGAATATCTGGATCTTGAAACGCGGGTGAGCGGCCGCATGGTGCTGCTCGACGTTTCCGCCACCGGCGAGGAGAACATGATCGAATTCCAGGCCGGAAACCAGATGAACGATCTGGACTATCGCCGCGCCCAGTTGCAACAGCTTCAGGATGCGGTGATCGACCTGGAAGACCTCTCGAACGGCGTATCTATCGCCGACCTGACGCTCAACGATTTCCGCATCGATCTCACCGGATACCTGCGGGAAAACAAGGAGCACCTGGATACCCTGCCTTTGGGCGCCTACGCGGTAACTACAACGGGGACCGGCGGAGAAAACCCGATTCCGCCGGGCGTTATCTTTTGTTTGCGGGCGGAAGGAAATGCCGCAGAGGCGCCCCCGGATCAAAGTTACCCGCTCAGTCCCCACTATGTCGTGCATGTCGGCGAAAACGGGGAGCTGCTGTTGCCCTACACGCAGGCCAAGCAGGTTCTCGATCACCTCAAGAAACTCTGCATCGGCCGGGACAGTCTCGAAAGCGATGCATGTCAGCGGTTCGATAGGGACACCCGCTTCGGCCGCGACATGGAGCCATATCAGAAGCTCCTGGCACGTGCGGTGGCTTCGATCATCGGTAAGCAGGAGGAACGCGCCGTCGCCAGTCTCTTCTCTCCGGGCGGCACGCACACCATGAAGGGGGAATTCGCCGGCACTCATGATTTCGAAGTCGTTGCCTTCCTGGTCGTCCTGCCGGAGGGCGAAGCATGACCGAACCGTGGCGCCTGCAAACCATCATCGACGCACTTGGCCTGCCGGCGGACGCACGGGTGAACACACGCGTTCCGAAGAAAATGCTTGTTGAGCAAGGCGCTCCGACCGCTGCAGACAAACGCGCCATTCAGGATGGGATCGACGAAATCTCGTGGATCGGCGCGCTTAAGCCCAATACGGTGGGCATTCGCGCATTTTCAGACGAGACGCGAGAATACCTCGAAATCGCTGTTTTGATGGTTTCCTTTCGCGCAGGAGCGAAATCGGCGCGGCTTGTCGAACTGATCCACAGGGCCATTCCATATCCCCTTCTGTTGATCGCCGAGACTGCCGAGGGTTTCACCTTGTCGATCGCCCATAAACGATATGCCCAGAATGAAGCTGGCAAGGTTGTGATCGAGACAAGCATTTCGACAAGACCGATGGGCAAGCCCGAGCCAGGAGATATCGAACTGGCGTTTCTGGCCGGCATTGCGGTTGCCAGGCAGTCGCCGACACATCTGTTCGCACTCTATGAAGGCTGGCGCGCACGGATCGAGGCGTTATCTGCGGCTGGCCTGACTGGTGCCTTTGCTGCTTCCGATGAGCCGCAAGCCATTGCGCTGCGGCGCGCGGCCCTGGCCTCGCATGAACGATTGACGCGGGAAGCGGCGGTTTTGCGCGCTAGGGCTGGGAAAGAAAAACAGATGAACAAACGCGTGGAACTCAACGTGGAAATCCGCCGACTTGAAGCCGCCGCACAAGAAGCCCTGAAGGAAATGTAGACGTTAGCCCATGCAGATCACCGAAACACTCATTATTGCAATGATTTCCGCCGGCTCCGGGCTTGTGGGCGTGGTTGTCGGCACCGTTCTGCCGTGGTTTCGAGAAAAGTGGGGCGACAAGCAAAAAGCTCGCTATCTGGCGATCCGCGTCGTCTGCATTCTCGACGAGTTCTTAGAGCAGTGCACGAATGTCGTTGGCGATGATGGGCTGTGCTGCGGGCAACGGAATGCCGACGGCTATCTTGAGGCACAGGTTTCCCCGCCTAAAAGCTTGCCGCTTCCTGATGATGTTGACTGGAAAAGTATAGAACACCACCTAATGTACCGAATTTTAGCCCTTCCGAGTCGAATTGAAGCTGAAAATAGAGCTATTTCTTTTCTCGCAGAACAATCGTTTCCGCCGGATTTTGAGGAATACTTTGAAGAGCGTCAATATCGGTATGCGTGCCTGGGTCTGGATGCAGCCAATCTGGCACTAACGCTCCGGCACACCTATGGCATTCCAGATCAAGAATTCGGTGACTGGGATCCGGTGCAGCGCCTGAGAGACGAAAAGGCCGACGAAGAGAGGCGGAGGAAAAACCGGGAGAGCCGCCCGTCTATCTTCGATCAGATTCCTGATGCTGCGCCTGCGACCCAAGACGAACCGAAGAACCTTTGAATCGAAAGCCGAGCGAAATGACGATGGAAAAGCTGAACCTGAACGATCCCGAAACCAAAAGCGCCGATGTGGTGGCGGAGAATATCGACGCGCTGAAAGCGCTGTTTCCGGAGGCGTTCACGGAAGGCCAAGCTGGAATCGCGCTCGACTTCGAAGTTCTGAAGCAACTGCTTGGCGGCGTTGTTGATGAACGGGACGAGAAATACGGCCTCAATTGGCATGGCAAACGACGCGCGCGACAGATCGCGCTGACGCCCTCGACCGGCACGTTGTTGCCGTGCCCGGAGGATAGCGTCGATTGGGATACCACGCAGAACCTGATGATCGAGGGCGACAACCTCGAAGTGTTGAAGCTCTTGCAGAAGAGCTACGCCGGCAAGGTGAAGCTGATCTACATTGACCCGCCCTACAACACCGGCAAGGATTTCGTCTATCCCGATGACTACCGCGATAATATTGCTAACTACTTAGAGCTGACAGGCCAAACGGAGAGTGGCCGCAAAATTAGCTCGAACACGGAGGCTTCCGGTCGATTCCACACGGATTGGCTTAGCATGATGTTTCCGAGATTGAAGTTGGCGAAATCGCTACTCGCTCCAGATGGCGCGATTTTCGTGTCCTGCGATGACAATGAAGCGCCGAGAGTGCGCCTATTGATTGATGAGATATTTGGTGAGGAGTGTTTCGTTTCCCAGATCGTCTGGGAAAAGATGTACACGACGAAAAACGATGCAAGCCTGATATCAGCCAATCACGATTACATTATCGTTGCGGCTCGACGTGACGCCGAGCGAGCACCGATTGGTTCGCTACCTCGGACCGCAGAAATGGATGCCCGATACTCAAATCCAGATAATGATCCGCGCGGTCCATGGAAGCCTATCCCTCTCTACGCTGACGGGGAAAGGAAGAACGGTCGCTATGTCATCGTTGGGAAGACGGGGAAGGAATTTTCTCCGCCGCCTAATTCCCACTGGCGTTATGCTGAAATCGACACCCAAGCTTTGGTCGCAGATAATAGGATCTGGTTTGGTAAAGCAGGCGACGCTCAACCCAACCTCAAGCGCTTCTTACGGGAACTAGACGAGGGCGTTAAAGCTAGGACGATTTGGAGTCATAAAGACGTCGGTAGCAATGATACGGCGAGTCGAGAGATAAAGGCCCTCCTTGAGGTAGAAGAATCACCATTTAGTTTCCCAAAGCCGACGTCCCTTATTTCTCGCATTGTTGAACTTGGCGGAAATTGTCCAGATGCGATCGTGTTGGATTTTTTCGCAGGTTCGGGTACAACAGCGCACGCTGTAATGCTTCAGAATGCAAAAGATGGCGGTCACAGAAGGTGCGTACTGGTTCAGCTGCCAGAACCTCTAGAGCCGGACTCCAAAGAGCATAAAGCAGCGATCGACTTCTGTGATCGAATTCGGAAGCCAAGGAACCTTGCGGAACTCTTGAAGCACCGCCTTCGGATGTCTGCTGCCAAGCTCAAATCAGACACTCCAATGTTTACAGGCGATTTGGGCTTTCGCGTCTTCAAGCTCGCCTCGTCGAACATCCGAGCCTGGGAACCTGACGCAGCTGATCTCGAAAACAGCTTGCTCAAGAACGCCGAGCACCTCGTGCAAGGTCGCAAGGAGCAGGACGTGCTCTATGAGCTGTTGCTCAAGCTCGGGCTCGATCTCTGCGTGCCGATCGAGAAACGCGAGATTGCAGGCAAAGCCGTCCATTCCATCGGCGCCGGTGCCCTGATGGTCTGCCTAGCCGACGGCATCATCCGCGATACGGTGGAGAAACTGGCGAACGGGATGGTCGCTTGGCACAAGGAGCTTGCGCCCGCCGTCGATACCCGCGTCGTCTTCAAGGATTCAGGCTTTGCCGACGACGTTGCCAAGACGAACATGGCCGCGATCCTGAACCAGAACGGCATCAGCGACGTGAGGAGTCTGTGATGGATCAGGATAACCTCATCTATTTCGCCTACGGCTCAAACATGTTTAGCCAGCGGCTACAGGCGAAGAAACGGTGCCCTTCAGCCAGGCCGATGGGAATAGCGGAGCTTCGAGGGCACGCACTCAAGTGGCACAAGAAGAGTAAGAAAGACGGGTCGGGGAAATGCGACATCGTCGAGTCAACCGATCCGCAAGCCTTCGTTCTGGGTGCGCTTTTTGAGATTGCCTCCGAAGAAAAAGGCGCCCTAGATCGCGCAGAGGGTCTCGGTTACGGCTACGAAGAAATCGACATAAAGGTCTTGCGCGATGGTGTTCCGCTGACAGCGAAAGCCTATCGCGCCACGAACGTAGATCCAGCGTTGAAACCTTATACTTGGTATCGCTCGCTAGTGGTTGCGGGTGCCAGGGAGCACGAACTTTCTCCCGATTACATCACGCGCTTGGAAGCAGTACCGGCGTGTGACGACCCCGACCGCGCGCGTCACGAAGAAAACATGCGCCTGATTGACGGGGGGCGTTCATGAAGCTTCATTTCGAACCCAATCTCGACTACCAGCACACGGCCATTGAAGCGGTAGCTGACCTGTTTCGGGGGCAGGAAATCAACCGGACCGAATTCACCGTCATTCGAAGCGCCGACGGCGGCGACCAGGGCGAGTTGGGCCTCGTGGAAAACGCGCTCGGTATCGGTAACCGGCTGACCCTGCTCGACGACGAGATCATCGGCAACCTGCAGGATATCCAGTTGCGCAACGGCTTGCCGCCGTCAGCGGGCCTGACCTCCGGCGACTTCACGGTGGAGATGGAGACGGGCACCGGCAAGACCTATGTCTATCTCCGCACGATCTTCGAACTCAACAAGCGTTTCGGCTTCACCAAATTCGTGATCGTCGTGCCATCCGTGGCGATCAAGGAAGGCGTCTACAAGACGCTGCAAATCACCGAGGAGCACTTCAAGGGCCTCTATTCCGGCCAGCCCTTCGACTATTTCCTTTATGATTCCAGCAAGCTCGGCCAGGTGCGGAATTTCGCGACGAGCCCGAACATCCAGATCATGGTGGTGACCGTCGGCGCCATCAACAAGAAGGATGTCAACAACCTCTATAAGGACAGCGAGAAGACTGGCGGCGAAGCGCCTATCGACCTGATCCGCGCCACCCGGCCGATCATAATTGTCGATGAACCGCAAAGCGTCGATGGCGGTTTGCAAGGTCGGGGCAAAGAGGCGCTCGACGCCATGAGCCCGCTCTGCACGCTGCGCTACTCAGCAACCCATGCGGACAAGCATCACATGGTCTACCGCCTCGATGCGGTCGATGCTTATGAGCGCAAGCTGGTGAAGCAGATCGAGGTCGCATCGCTGGAGGTCGAAGGCGGCCATAACAAGGCCTATGTCCGCTTCCTTTCCGCCAGCAATGCCCGCGGCGCCGTCACCGCGCGCGTGGAGATCGACGTACAGCAAGGCACGCAAGTCCGTCGGAAGGAAGTGACGGTTCAGGACAGCGACGATCTGGAGGAGATCACCGGCCGCGCCGTCTATCAGAACTGCCGGGTTGGCGAAATCCGCGTGGCGGGTAACGATTCCCTGCTGGAGATCAAGACGCCGGGCTCTGAAACCTTTCTCGCCGTCGGGCAGGCCATCGGCGACGTCGATCCCGACGCCATCAAGCGCCTGATGATCCGCCGCACAATTCATGAGCATCTGGAGAAAGAGAAGCGCCTCGCGCCGCTCGGCATCAAGGTGCTGAGCCTGTTTTTCATCGATGTGGTCGATCACTATCGATCCTACGACGAGGACGGAAACCAGATCAAAGGCAAGTATGCGACGATGTTCGAAGAGGAATATCGCCGCGCCGCCAAGCTGCCGGAATTCTCCAGCCTGTTCGCGGAAGTGGACGTCACATCTGAAGCCGAAGAGGTCCACGACGGATACTTCTCGATCGATAAGAAGGGCAAGTGGACGGACACGGCGGAGAACAATCAGACGAATCGCGACAATGCGGAACGTGCCTACAACCTGATCATGAAGGACAAAGAGAAGCTGCTGGGCTTTGAAACCAAGCTCAAATTTATCTTCTCCCACTCGGCGTTGAAGGAGGGCTGGGACAGCCCCAACGTCTTCCAGATTTGTGCTCTGCGCGAAATGGGCACCGAGCGTGAACGCCGTCAGACCATTGGCCGTGGCTTGCGCCTGTGTGTCAACCAGAAGGGCGAGCGCCTGCGCGGCTTCGAGGTCAATACCCTGACTGTCATCGCCACCGAAAGCTATGAGCAATTCGCCGAGAACCTGCAGAAGGAGATCGAGACGGATACCGGCATCCGCTTCGGCATCGTGGAAGAGCATCAGTTCGCGGCGATTCCCATCGTGAAGGAAGACGGCTCGACGGGCATGCTCGGCTTCGAGGAGTCGGCTGCAATCTTCGAGCACCTGAAAGCGGAAGGCCTCGTCGACGCGAAGGGCAAGGTGCAGGACACGCTTCGCCAGGCTCTCAAGGACGGTACATTCAGCCTGCCGGAAGCTCTTGCGGCTCACCTGCCCCACGTGAAGGAAGTTCTGCGCAAGGTCGCCGGCAAGCTCGACATCAAGAATGCAGACGACCGCATCACGGTGAAAACGCGGCAGGCGATTTTGCACAGCCCCGAGTTCCAGGCCTTATGGGACCGGATCAAGCACAAGACGACCTATCGCGTTCATTTCGATAACGAGAAACTCATCGCTGATTGCGCCAAGGCAATTGGATCCGGGCCACCAATCCCAAAGGCGCGCGTCACCATCCGCAAGGCCGATATCGCCATCGGGCAAGGCGGCGTTCTGGCAAACGAGACCTCCAGCTCAGGGCCGGTCACCATCGAGGAGGGTGATATCGCGCTTCCCGATCTGCTGACCGATCTCCAGGACAGGACCCAGCTCACCCGCCGGAGCCTCGTGCGCATTCTGACCGTGAGTGGACGTCTTGCCGACTTCAAGCGCAATCCGCAGGCGTTCATCGATCTGGCCGGCGAGATCATCAATCGGACGAAGCGCCTGGCGTTGGTGGACGGCATTAAATACCAGAGGATCGGCGACGATCATTTCTATGCCCAGGAACTCTTCGAGCAGGAGGAACTGACGGGCTATCTTTCCAACATGCTGAAAGACGCCGGGAAGTCCATTTACGAACATGTTGTTTATGACCCGAGCACTGTTGAACGGACCTTTGCCGAACAGCTTGAGAAGAACGACGCCGTGAAGGTCTACGCCAAGCTCCCCGGCTGGTTCAAAATTCCGACGCCGCTCGGGACCTACAACCCGGACTGGGCCGTCCTAGTCGAACAGGACGGGCAGGAGCGCCTATATTTCGTGGTGGAAACTAAGAGCAGCCTGTTCACCGACGACCTGCGCGACAAAGAAGCCGCGAAGATCGCCTGCGGAGAGGTTCATTTCAAGGCGCTGGCCGTTGGCGAGAACCCGGCCCGCTATGTCAAGGCGACCAAGCTCGATGACGTGATGGGGTATTGTTAATGGCGCATTCCACAATGGTCATTCGGCAAGTTGAAAGGCGACTCCACATGCGGCCGGAACCCTCGGGCTGCGCGCCGTCTTCTTGGGGGCGAGGTACGAGGTGACATGTCGAAGTATACGATAAATTTCGCTCCCATCAGCCTGCAGGGCAACACCACAGTCCTTATCGGGCGACAGACCTATGATAGTGATCGGCTGGATGAGTTGCGCAATGAATTCCGCGAAACGCATGTCTTTCGACGCGATGGAGTAGACAATGTCATCATCGATATTCCCGTCGTAACCGGTCAACGTCCGATTGGAAACGTTCAAGAAGAGATCGATCTGGCAAAGCAGCATAAGCTATTGCCGCCACTGCTGTCGGCCGCACTTGTAAGGGCATTTCACGGAATACGAGACATTATTTCTGATAGGCCCGTAGGCATCGTCGGTGCAGCGTCAAGAGGATTGGTCAGACACGTCGATCTGCCGGAATGGATACAAAAGCGGACGCTGGTTAAATTCGATACCCGCACAATCTACGGTGCGGGTAACAAGCGAATGCTCGGTCTCGTGTGCGAGGCAAGGGTAAAAAACCTCATTCAGGGATCATGCGCGCAATTGCTGGCGCTCGGCGTTTCGCCTATTGGCCGGTATGTCCAGATAGAGCAGAACGCGTATGATCCACGATTGATGAAAAAGCGGCGGCTTATCGGTCGCGTTGTATCGGTTGAAGGCGACATGCTCGTACTGGAAGACTATGCGGAAGGCTTTCCGAGAGTTCCGGCGACCGAGGCCTTCTTGGAGGCGCGCAGGGAAATATTTGATGATTGCATCAACCGGATACTTGGCAATAACGCCGGATCAGTCATAAAGAGCGCCGAAGCGGCTGCGGCCAAATTTCATTCTGGACCCGGACGTAAGGAACAGATTGAGGAGTCGCTGAAGTACTTGAGGGAAAAGGCGTCACTGGAAGCCGTGCCCGGCGCAGGGTTCGTTTTCGGCCCACTGCTTTCGTCCGGTGGCAAAGACTTTCCCACTACGGAGATGATTCCAAAACCTGCACTCGTTTTTGACCCGAGCAGTACACGCAAAGACGATTGGAACGAACGGGGTCTCAAGAAGAATGGCCCATACGATCAACGCACGTTCAGCCCAAAACAATTGAGGATTGCGGTCATCTGCCAGGCCAACCATGAAGGTCAGGTTGATCGCTTTGTTGCAAAATTTCTTGAAGGGATGCCCGAAGTTCTGTCGGGAAAGTTCCCGCGCTATGGTGACGGATTTCTACGTCGCTTTAATCTCGAAAAGCCCAGCGTCACTTTCTTCACTGCCAAGAGCGCGAAGGCCGAAGACTATCTGGTGGCGAGCCGCCAAGCGCTATCACAGGCGAGCGATGAAGGCTTCAAATGGAACCTCGCCCTTGTCCAGGTTGAAGAAGAATTCAAGAGTGTCGAGGGCGACACCAATCCGTATTATGCGACAAAATCTGTATTCTTGAAGCGCGACGTCCCCGTGCAGAGCGTCCGTTTGGAGACAATGGCGCAGGCAGATAATAGCCTCGTGTTTTCGATGAACCATATGAGCCTTGCCACCTATGCCAAGCTCGGCGGTACGCCATGGTTATTGGCCTCCAAACAAACGACGGCGCATGAACTTGTGATTGGTCTCGGATCGCATTCGATTGCAGGTAGTCGCATCGGATCTTTGCAAAAATTTGTCGGCATTACTACGGTATTTTCCAGCGACGGCAGTTATCTGCTCAGCGACAGAACCGCCGTTGTGCCTTTCGAAGATTACGCCGAGGCCCTGTATGAAACATTGAAGCGATCGATAACGACCGTGCGCAAGCAGGACAACTGGCGAAGCACTGACAAGGTCCGGCTTGTCTTTCACATGTTCAAGCCGCCGAAGGATACCGAAGCCGAGGCGATCAAACGGACGGTGGAAGACCTTGCGCTGGAGGACGTAACATTCGCTTTTGTGCATATAGCTCCAAGTCATCCCTATCTCGTATTCGACGAGTTCCAACATGGCATCGGGAACCGCGAACCGAAGAAAGGTGTTCTCGGACCAGCACGTGGCCTACATCTCAAGCTGGGTGACCGGGAATCGCTAGTCGTGTTCTCAGGTGCCTCAGAACTGAAGCAAGTCGGCGACGGCATGCCGAGACCATGTCTGCTGAAGCTGCACTGGCTTTCCACTTTCACCGACATGACTTACCTTTCGAGACAGGCCTTCGATTTCTCGGGGCATTCGTGGCGCATGTTGTCGCCCGAGCCGTTTCCGATCACGATCCGCTATTCTGACCTGATCGCGGAAAGGCTTGCGGGTTTGAATCAGGTCACCGGCTGGGATCCCGAGGCTGTCCGCTTCGGTCAAATTGGCCGCACGCTCTGGTTTCTGTAGAACATGATAAATCTGTCCGACATACGCGCAACGCTTCTTGCCGAACTTGGCAAAGGCAAAAACCTGCCGTGTCATGTCGCTGCATTTTGCGCTTGGATAATGGCCGATAACGATAGGCTTCGTCAGTGCGCCGATGAAGCGATCGGATTCACCGGCCAGGCCCGCCATCCGGAACATGTCGCGGCACTTGGTTACGGAGCCGTAAACGGCTTGTTGAGTCCGGAAGAATGCAAGTTGTTCCGTGACGAGATTGCCCATTTAAGCGGACGAGCCTTCTTCGCTGCCGGCAGGCCGCTCAGGTTTGAGGTGGATGGCATCGCGCTGCTTGGTGTATCGCTGGGCATAGGTGCTCTGGTGAAGGACATGGACAGTCAGTGGCTAAAGAGCCTGCTGACACGCTCCGCGAACGAGGTGTCCGGCGATCCTTGGCAATTGGGGCTCGTAAGAGCCGGGAAGTTGTCAATCGGCGAAACCAATTTGCGGATTGTCCCGCCGGAGCTCGCTGTTGCCATGCATGCCAGAAATGTCGGAGAACTTCATAACCATGATATCGAGGCAAGCTGGGCGTTGGCTGTCGGCCTCACGCCGCATGATGCCGGTCCGGCGCGGGACGCGGTCCGGCTTTTTGTTTTTGACTATGTGCTGGCTCGGCAAGGCCAGATATCCATAGCAGGAACAACCCGCGAGGATCTTGCAAGTCTGCTCGAAAACGTGTCGCGTTCAATGCGACATTGGACTTTTGAATCCCAACCCCGTACCTCAAAATCGACAATCGCGAAATGGGAAGTTGAAAACGAATATCATGTCCAGAACTTACTTTGGGCCGTGCTTGCGCCCGTATTTTCCGACCTCGAAGACGAAGAGAATCTACCTTCGGTCGGACACAAGAATCCACGGGCTGACCTAGGCATTCCGTCTTTAAAGACAATCATAGAAGTGAAATTCATGCGCAATGCAGGTCAGGCAGCTTGCGCGAAAATCATTGAGGAGATCGCTGCGGACGCAAGCCTCTATTTGAGCCCCCGGTCAACATACGACAACATCATCGCGTTCGTCTGGGACGATTGTGCCCAGACTGAACAGCATCACGAACTCAAGACCGGTCTGGCAACAATAAAAGGCATTACAGCGGCGATCATTCTGCCGCGCCCATCGAAAATGGCGCGTCCTTCGGCAACAAGAACCACAAAAATCACGTCGTAGCCTCCGCTCCTGCGACGGTTAGCTGGTAGCATAAGCCGTCAAGACCAGATTCGGCGCCCCCCCAATTCCCCTTTCAGGTAACGCAGTGGGCGCTACTTGCCTGTCGAGAGCAGGTAACGGACTACGTCCAAATTGGATTTCTTCTGTTACCTATGCGTTACCTGAAGGGTAATGCGGACAAAAAGAAAACCGCCCTGAGGCGGCTTAACTTATTCATATCATTGGCGAAATTTGGTTGCGGGGGCAGGATTTGAACCTGCGACCTTCAGGTTATGA
>TARA_R110001606_G_scaffold64399_1_pt1 | contig 81041 bp, 66 predicted proteins | sample TARA_R110001606 | Tara Oceans TARA_R110001606 (sample SAMEA4398315) | marine metagenome | biome: Polar Biome; feature: [SRF] surface water layer (ENVO:00010504); material: water (ENVO:00002006), including particulate matter (ENVO:01000060) such as... | depth 5 m
AAAACTTACGATGCGAATAGGTGCAACGCATTTATATAGCAATGCCTGTCTTGAGAAGCATCACGTTAGGATATATCTATCCTTAAAAAAAACTGAATTATACTTTTGGAGGCTGTAAAATGGAAGTGGTAAAATCATTTACTATACCATTTTGATAGAAAAAATCTTGCATTGGAATGTAAGATGTATTAAACTTAACATCTACAAATTTGAAATTTATTGTACTAATGTGGCAACATTGACAAATGCAAAAAGGAGAGCATAAATCTGCATCTTGATGCTGATGGTCATTGTCAAATATTTGTGCAATTTCTGTTTTAACATCAACATTAAAAACTCCAGCTCCATAATCTTCGCAAGGTGCTAAATTAAGAGTGAAAATATAGATAGATAATATGAATACTAAAAATTTCATTGTAGCAAAGATATACATTATTTAATGCAATGGTTGTGCAAATAAAACAACATTTTGGTTTTTAATAAAAATTATATAGATATAAAAAATTATTTAATTTCTACTGTTAGCTTTTTTAAAATATCTTCTAAAGCGATTATAAATTCATTTAAATTGAAATTTCTAACTTTTTCATTTGGTTTTAAAGTAGTATTGTATTGTTTAATTTTTTCTGTAATTTTATTTAAAAAATCTAAATCACCAGCCATAAAATCAATGACATTTCCATAATCGTATCTGTCTTTGAATATTTCACATAAACTGAAAATCATTTTGTTTTTTGAACTTTTAACCGCTTTTATAAAGCTAGTTACATTAACAAGTGGAAGGAATTCTTTATTAAATTTTTGTTCACTAAATAATACAGCTAAATCACCAATATCATTATTAGATATTAATTTAGAAAGTTTCATTGAAGTTTTGGTGTTATTTTCTGATTGTATTTTATTATGAAATTCAAAGATTTTATCAAGTATTTTTTTTGAATCAGGATCTGGAGTGTTAAAATGTTTTAGAGTTTCAAAGGTTGCTAAATGAAATTCTGTTCTTTTAGCAGAAATTTTTAAGCCATCCAATAATGTTTTTTCTAAATCTTTTTTTGATATACTTATTAAACCTTTTTCTAAAAAATGATAATAGAAGTTTGCAATTTGCTTGTAATCGTACATCCAATAAAAGCCTTCTTCAGCTTTTTCAAGAACATATTTTGATAAATTTTCAAATTCGTTGTCATCAAGTTTTCTAAACTTATAATTTAACAATTTTCTAAAACTTGTAATTTCTTCAGAAACCTTTTCTGGTACTCTGCATTCTAATTCTTTTTTTAGTTTTTTATTATCGAGATAACCAGACAGGACAAATTTATAGATACTAGGGTAAAAAAAGTATTGGTCAATTCTGTTAGTTAAATATCTATCATAAAATAGTTCTGGATTTGATTTTTTCCTTGGTTTATCACTTTTATCATTTAAAAAATTAGATGCTATTCTTGAAAACCAATCTTTATTAAAATTACCAAACTCCTTAAAATCATTGCTGTCTTTTGATGTTAAATTTCCGTTTTTGAATTCTAAACTGAATATAGCAGTTGATAATAAAACTTCTTCGATATATTTATGGTCAGCATTCTTTATGTTTGGATATACTGCCTCTAGAATATCTAAATAGAAAATTATATTTCTAAGGTTTTTTAATTTTTGTTCTTTAAATACCGCGACTATAAAGGTTTGACTTTCATTTAAAAATTTATAAAAAATCCTTTTTGATTTGTATTTTTCAATTAGTTTAGGGAAGATATCCAATAATTCTGGGTCATAATTAAGGACTCTACTAATTACTTTCTCTTTGATTTCATCGTATTTATGAGCTAACTGTTTATTTGATTTTTGTTTCTTAATTTTTTCTTCATCAGCTAGAATTATACATTTAGTGTGCTTATGTTCAGTAAATTCGGACAAATAACCAATTAACTCATCAATAGGGATTTTACACCTTTCTAAATCATCTAAACAAATACAGTATTTTTTAAAATTAAAAGATTTTACAGTAGATCCTTTCAATAAATCTGTAGCTTCTGTTCTAAACAAAAGTTTAGTTGTTGCATTTGCAATATTCGTAGAAATATTAGTAATACTTTTTACTAAATCATTTTGGTTTTCACCCAATTTGGGAATAAAATGAAGGAAAAGTTTATGTTCTAAATTTTCAATTGAACTTATACCATTTAAAGAAATGTACATTACTTCTAGGTTGTTGTTTTTTATAATTTCTTTTAGTTGTGATTTTAAATAAAAAGTTTTACCACTGCCCCAAACTCCGTTAACCAATATAGCACTTTGGGTTTTCTCTTTTTTTAGGTATTTTTCAATGATTTTTTCTATGTGAGCTGTTTTCATATTTTTTGATACAATTTACTGAAATATTTCTAAGAGTAAAGTTCTTTTTGTTTTGATTCATTTTTATTACTTAGTTTTAGTATTAATGAAGCCATATCATCACTAACTTTTCTTTCAATAACTTTAGCATAAATTTGAGTTGTAGAGATGCGAGAATGCCCTAAAAGCTGAGAAACAGTTTCTATAGGTACACCATTAGTTAAAGTAATTGTAGTAGCAAACGTATGACGTGCTAGATGAAAAGTAAGATTTTTTCTAATTCTACAAACATCAGCAACTTCCTTTAAATATGAATTTAATTTTTGATTGGAAATTTTAGGAAAGATAGTTCCATTAATTTCTGATTTTGGATGAATCTTATATCTATCAATTAAAATCTTTGCTTTTGGAAGGATTGGAATTCTTAATAATTTTTTAGTTTTTTCTCTTTTTTTAATAATCCATAATTCTCCATCAATACCAAAATTAAAATTCTCGTTTGTTAAATTAATTACATCAATATAACTCAATCCGGTGTAACAAGAGAAAATAAATAAATCTTTTACTAACTGAAGTCGAGGTATAGAAAATTGCTTTTCTTCAATGCTTTCTAATTCCTTTTCTGTTAAATAACCACGTTCTACTTTTTCAAATTTAGCTTTAAAATTGATAAAAGGGTCTCTGTCTATCCATTCTAACTTAAATGAAAGTGTTATCATTTTTCGAAACCTTTCAATGTGCTTCATTACTGAATTATTTCCCATTTTCTTCTGATGGTCCAAAGGTTGATAATCTCTTAAGAATTTCTCAAACTTTAAAATGAAATTATAATCTAATTGCTTCAAATACATATCTGATGTATTGAATTGTTTCTTTATAAATTTTGATATATATTTTTGAGTAGTATAATAGTTTTTTTGACTACCCCATCTCAACTTATTAGTCATATCTTCATTATGATATTTTATAATATCGGTTATTGTGTGATTTTGCTCGTCTTCTTTTAAATACCTTGATTTTATGGCTTGAGAAGTTATAAATTTATTTTCGAGTGTCAATTCATTTTTAGCTTGAATAATGCCTTTATACACCTGATTAAGATGCTCGTTGACTATTCTTGCTTTTTGATTTGTCCCTTTTACACAGTTTTTAGTAGAATTCCAATTTATAATCTTAATTTTTCTTTTTATGCTGATTTCTGCTCTTTTTCCATTTACTGTGAGTCTTGCGTACAAAGGTGCTTCTCCATTTTTAGCTTTAGATTGTTTTAGCCAAAATAGAATACTGAATGTGGTGGAAGTTTTCAAAATTTTTCGTCATTAAATTTGTTAAACAATTATTTAATACGAAAGTCAAATCAATATAATTCGGTTACCTTTTTTTGATTTTGATATTTAGGTAACCGAATAGGTCACTTATTTGTTTAAATTCAATCAAATTTTATGATTGCTTAAAAACTACAAAACCTTGATAATCGTAAGATTACCAAGGTTTTGAACTAATATGATACTTAAAGTGGTCGGGGTGGCAGGATTCGAACCTGCGACCTCCTCGTCCCAAACGGGCGCGATAACCGGGCTACGCTACACCCCGAAAATGATTTCTCATTTATGGTCTGCAAATATACATAGTTTTTATATATAATCTAATTAATTGTTTAAAAAATTAATAATAAAAAAAACGAATTATATCTTCCTATGTTTTCATTATAAAAACTTATAAACATTCGTTTTAATAAGTATCAAAAAATCATATTTTTACAATTCTAAAATTGATACACAATAATTATGTCAGATACAGTAGAAAAAATTAAATGTTTAATTATAGGATCGGGACCTGCAGGTTATACAGCAGCTATTTATGCGGCCAGAGCAGATATGAAACCAGTGATGTACACTGGAATGCAAATGGGAGGACAGTTAACAACAACAACAGAAGTTGATAATTTTCCTGGTTATCCTGATGGGACTGATGGTACGGCTATGATGACTGATTTGCAAAAACAAGCAGAACGTTTTGGAACAGATGTTCGTTTTGGATTGGTTACTAAAGTTAATTTAAGTGATAAAGTTGGCGGAATTCATAAGGTAATCGTGGATGAATCTAAAGAAATAGAAGCAGAGACTATAATTATATGTACTGGTGCAACTGCAAAATATTTAGGAATAGAAAGCGAGCAACGTTTAATTGGCGGCGGAGTTTCTGCTTGTGCTACTTGCGATGGGTTTTTCTATAAAGGGCAAGATGTAGTGGTCGTTGGAGCAGGAGATACCGCTGCAGAAGAAGCTACTTATTTAGCTAATATTTGTAAAAAGGTTACCATTTTAGTGCGAAAAGATTTTATGAGAGCTTCAAAAGCGATGCAACATAGAGTTAGTAAAACTAAAAACATCGAAGTTTTATACAATACCGAAATTGATGAGGTTCTAGGTACAAATGTTGTAGAAGGTGTTAGGGCTATCAATAATCAAACAAAAGAAACTACTATTATACCAGTAACAGGTGTTTTTATTGCAATTGGGCATACACCAAATTCAGATTTGTTTAAAGGTGTTTTAGATATGGATAAAACAGGTTATTTAATAACCCAAGGGAAAACTACAAAAACAAATTTACCAGGAGTTTTTGCCGCTGGTGATATACAAGATAAAGAGTATAGACAAGCTGTAACAGCAGCAGGAACTGGTTGTATGGCAGCATTAGATGCAGAAAGATATTTAGGTGCTTTAGAGTAGGTTCATTTTTATTACCAACAAAAAAAGAGATTTCATTTTTGAAATCTCTTTTTTTTTCTCCGTTAAAACTAACGAATTAATCTTTATATTTAGTTGCTAATTGCTTTTACAAAAGTTCCGCATGCTTAAACTGTTGCAGATGCTTTCATAGATTTTCTATAAATAAAAGAGTTGAAAATATTTCTTTTACCAAAATTATTCATAGATTTTGCATTTACAAATTTTCCAAAAAGAATTTTACTTACACCAAAATACTCATATTTATTACCATCAGTAAAAGTAACTTCTAATAACATACTTTTATGGTGCCAGTCTGCTACTTGAGATTCTGTAATTGTTTTTTTGTATTCTTCTAAATTAGCTGCTTTAGTTTCTGGAGCGATACTCACTAAAAAATGATAACCATCAATAATTTGTGTACTAATTACGTCTGCTTCTTCTTTTTTAGCTTCTTCTTGAAACTTATCTGGATGCCATTCTTTTACTAAACTTCTATAGGTTGATTTTAATTCTTTTAAATCGATTGCACCTTCTATTTTAAAAAGTTTTTTGTATTCTTTTATACGCTTCATTTCTGTGTTTTCAAATTGCGTGCAAAAGTACTGATATTAAATGAATTATAATATAAATATTAAATAATTAATTATAAATTAAATTTACACCTTTTAAAGTTGATTTGATTACAGTTTTATTATTGCTTATCAACGGAGTAATGCAATACTTTTTTGTTTTTTATAAATCATTTTCAGCAAAGGTGTTTTTATTTAAAACATTTTTTTACATAATAAATTTTCGTAAATTTTTGATTTTTAGGTTTATGAGTGGTTATTTAGTTTTCTACGGATTTTACTTTTAAGAATCTATTTTTAATTCGTTTAATTAATTTCTTTACTCGCTTTATGAGTTTCTATATGATGTACTAAAAGCTGAATTAAATTCTCTAGATATTCTTGCATTACCAGCGCATCTATATGTGGATGATTTATAGATGGAATTGTCATTGGGTTTTCGTCTAATGATCTGTATAATTCAGGAAAATTAGCTTCAATATTAGAGGTAAGTTGTGTAATTTGAGTTAAAATTGTTTGAAGGTTTTTCATATCTATTTCGTATTTAATTTATAGTACTTGCAATAATACTATTTTAAAGGACTATTTAATATGACATAAATCAGAATATTTTAGAATAATTGCAAAAAAAAAGACCAAATTATTGTTGGTCTTTTTTATTTAAATATTCCTATAGTTGAAGAAAATTAAAGATATTTAAGGAGTTTATTTTGTTAAATATTCATCAAAATTTTCAATTGCTTGGATGATTACTTTTACAGATTCAATATAAAAACTTTTATTTATGGTTGCAAAAGTATCTGTATTTCTGTGATAATCCTTATGGTCTGGAACACCAAAATAAATGAAAGGTATTTTTTCTCGGTGAAAAACTCTATGATCAGAAGAAAAAGTCCAGTCTGATTGTTCTTTACTATTTGAGTCGTCATGACCAAATAATAATTTTATTTTTTCTGATTTTATTTTTTCTAAAGGCTTTCTAAGGTCAGGATAATGATAAAGTCCACAAGCAAATAAATCTGGATCATAATCACTATGAGCAATCATATCCAAATTAATATTTAAAACAATGTTTTTCTTTTCTTTATAGTTTTTTAAAAAATATTCTGCACCTAAAGATCCAATTTCTTCAGCATCCACAGCTGCAAAAATTAAATTATGCTGAGTTGGTTTGTTTTTAAAATATGCTGCAATAGCAAATAAAGCAGCTGTACCCGATGCATTATCATCTGCTCCGTTAAAAATTTTACCTTCTTTAATTCCTAAATGATCAAAATGTGCAGTTATAACGATAGATTTATTTGTTTTACCTTTTAACATACCAATAATATTCCCACCGATTGCAGTAGTGTCTGGTACATTAGAAAAATCCTCTTTAGGATTCTGAATAGGAAATATATCTTGTCTTTTCTGTTTTTTAAAGGTAAAAGAAAACTCTTGAAGAAAATTGTTTTCAGAAACAGTTTTTAAACCTAATTCTTTAAACTTATTACTGATAAATTTTTGAGCTTTATAATTCCCTGGTGCAGAAAAATACCTTCCTTCTAATGAATCATTAGAAAGTATTTTTACATTTTCTAACAGCTTTTTGCTGTCGATATCTATCACTTTAGGTTTGCTACAGCTCCAAACAATTAGAATAGAGACTACAATAATGGCATACTTAATTTTCATATTACTTTTTCTTTTTCATGAAAATTAGGGGATATGACACAAATATATAAAAAAAAGACCATTAAAAAAATGGTCTTTTTAAACAAACAACTAAATTTAAAACTTTTTAGGTTTTAAAGTTTTTTAATAAATTAAAAACAGTATTTATTTTCTGCTTTCAATTTTTCTGCAATAAAGTTTCTTAATTCAATTACATTCGGATAATTTGTATATTTGGTAAAACGCTTTAATCCCATTAATAGCATTCGTTGTTCATCGCCTTCAGCAAAAGAAATAATACCTTCTTTTCCGTTTTTAGCAACAATATCAACTGCGTTGTATAAATATAATCTAGCCATTGCTATTTGACCTTCTTGAGCAGTTTCACCAAAACGTTTTGCATTTTTCTCTGCACGTAAAATGGTAGACTCTGCCATATAAACTTCATTTAAAATATTTGCAGCATTCATTAATAATTGTTGATGAGACTCTAAATCAGGACCATATTTTTGAATTGCAGAACCTGCTACCATTAAGAAAACTTTCTTCAATTTAGCAAGCATTTCTTTTTCTTCTGCAAATAATTCTGAATAATCTGGTACATCAAAAGAAGGAATTCCCATTAATTCATCGGCTACTGCAGTTGCAGGACCTAATAAATCTACATGACCTTTCATTGCTTTTTTAACCAACATACCAACGGTAAGCATTCTATTAATTTCGTTAGTTCCTTCATAGATACGCGCAATACGTGCATCTCTCCAAGCAGCTTCCATAGGTGTTTCTTCAGAAAAGCCCATTCCTCCAAAAATTTGGATTCCTTCATCTGCACAAGCTTGCACGTCTTCTGATACAACCACTTTTAAGATAGAACATTCAATGGCATATTCTTCTACACCTTTTAATTCTGCTTCTTGATGAGAGTTTCCATTAGCAATTCTCATTTCGATTCTATCTTCAATATTTTTTGCAGCTCTATAACTTGCAGATTCACCTGCATACGTATTCGTAGCCATTTCTGCTAATTTTGATTTGATAGCACCAAAATCTGCAATCGGAGTTTTAAATTGTTTACGTTCTGTTGCATATTGTAGTGCCGTATCTAAAACTCTTCGTTGAGAATCTAAACACGCAGCAGCCAATTTAATACGTCCAATATTTAAGGCGTTTACAGCAATTTTAAATCCGCCGCCTCTAACAGATAACATGTTTTCAGCAGGAACAATTGTGTCATTATAAAATACCTGACGTGTAGAACTAGCACGAATTCCTAATTTATGTTCTTCTTCACCCATGCTAATTCCATTAGGATTAGCTGCATCATATTCTACAATAAAACCAGTAATGTTTTTATCATTTTCTATACGTGCAAAAACAATCATCAAATTACAGAAACCTGCATTTGAAATCCACATTTTTTGACCGTTTATTTTATATGATTTTCCATCTTCAGAAAGCGTCGCAGTAGTTTTACCAGAATTAGCATCAGATCCTGCGCCAGGTTCTGTTAAACAATACGCGCCCATCCATTCTCCAGTAGCTAATTTAGGAACATATTTTTGTTTTTGTTCTTCTGTTCCATATAATGTAATTGGCATTGTTCCAATTCCTGTATGTGCACCAAAAGCTGTACTTAAAGAACCTGTTCCACTAGAAATATATTCGCAAGTAATCATCGTAGAAACAAAACCCATTCCCATTCCGCCGTATTCTTCAGGAACTGCAACGCCTAAAAAACCAAGTTCACCCGCTTTTTTCATTACTTCTTCAGTAAGCTTGTAATCTTTAGCTTCAAAACGATCTCTATTTACAATAATTTCACGTTCGGTAAATTCTTTTACCGCTTCTTTCATCATTATCTGCTCTTCAGAAAAATCTTCTGGAGTAAATATGTCTTCACATTTTGTTTCAACGACAAGGAATTGACCACCTCTTAATATATCTTTATTTGTTGTTTCCATTCTATAAGTTTTTAATCTTGATTTTTGTTAATTTAAAAATTCGAAAATACCTGCTGCACCTTGACCTGTTCCAACACACATTGTTACCAATCCGTATTTATTTTTCATGTCACGCTTGCGCATTTCATCAAACAATTGAACCGATAATTTTGCTCCTGTACAACCTAAAGGATGCCCTAATGCAATTGCGCCACCATTTACATTGATCATATTTGGGTCTAAACCTAACTCGCGAATTACCGCTAAAGATTGAGACGCAAAAGCTTCATTTAATTCAATTAAGCCAACATCATTTTGATGCAAACCTCCTTGTTTTAATGCCTTCGGAATTGCAGCAACTGGGCCAATACCCATAATTCTAGGAGGAACACCAGCAGCAGCATAACTTACCATCCTTGCAATGGGTTTAAGATTTAGTTCTTTCACCATGTCTTCGCTCATTACCATTACAAAAGCTGCGCCATCACTCATTTGAGATGAATTACCAGCTGTTACACTTCCATTAGCAGCAAAAACAGGACGTAATCTCGCTAAGCCTTCAATATTAGAACCTAAACGTGGCCCTTCATCTTTATTTACTGTATATGATTTTGTCGCTTTTTTTCCGTTTGCATCAACAAAAGTTTGTGAAACGTTAATTGGAACAATTTGAGACTGAAAACGACCTTCTGCCTGCGCTTTTAACGCTTTTAAATGTGAGTTTAAAGCAAATTCATCTTGATCTTCTCTTGATATTTTAAAATCATTTGCAACAGCTTCTGCTGTGTTTCCCATGCCCCAATAATAATCTTCATGACCAGCTGAAATTAGATCGTAATTTAATTCTGGTTTAAACCCTGTCATTGGCACGGAACTCATACTCTCTGCACCACCGGCAATAATACATTCTGCCATTCCAGATTGAATTTTAGCAACTGCCATTGCAATTGTTTCTAATCCTGATGAACAAAAACGATTTACGGTAACTCCAGGAACATCAACAATATCTAATCCCATTAAAGAAATTAATCTTGCCATGTTTAATCCTTGAGCTCCTTCTGGCATTGCATTTCCTACAATTACATCATCAATTCTTTTTTTGTCGAATTCTGGCAATTCCTTCATCATGTATTGGATGGTTTCTGCCGCCAATTCATCAGCTCTTTTAAATCTGAACAATCCTTTAGGTGCTTTTGCAACTGCTGTTCTATATCCTTTTACTATATATGCTGTTTTCATAATCCTATCCCTAACCCTTTCCAAAGGAAAGGGAATTTTTACGGGTTATTTTTTTAATTTATATATTTCATTTTAATTTCCGATTTTAAAGTCTTCCCTTTGGGAAGATTTAGATGGGATTTTAATTACGTAAAGGTTTTCCAGTTTTTAACATATGCTGAATTCTTTCTAAAGTTTTTCTTTCAGTACAAAGTGATAAGAAAGCTTCACGCTCTAGATCTAATAAATACTGTTCAGTAACTTTGGTTGGTTCTGATAAATCTCCTCCAGCCATTACATAAGCAAGTTTATTTGCAATTTTCTGATCGTGAGCAGAAATATATTTACTGTCTTGCATAGAATCTGTACCTACTAAAAACATACCTAAAGCTTGTTTACCAAGAACTAAAACATCATCGCGTTTAACAGGTTGTGTATAACCAGCTTCTGCCATTAAAACTGCATGTTTTTTAGCTTCTGCTATTTGACGATCTTTATTAACAACAACAACATCTTTTCCTTTTTGAAGTAAGCCTAAATCGAAAGCTTCATAAGCAGAAGTTGCTACTTTTGCCATTCCGATAGTTAAAAAATGTTCTTGTAAAACGTTTAATTGAACATCGCCTTTATGAAATAAGTCTGACGCTCGTAAAGCCATTTCTTTTGAACCACCACCACCAGGAATTACACCAACTCCAAATTCTACTAATCCCATATACGTTTCTGCAGCTGCAACTACTTTATCTGCATGCAAAGATATTTCACATCCACCACCTAAAGCCATTCCGTGAGGAGCAGAAATAGTTGGAATTGATGAATAACGCATACGCATCATAGTATCTTGAAAATATTTGATTGCCATATTTAACTCATCATATTCTTGCTCTGCAGCCATCATAAAAATCATACCAATATTTGCACCAACAGAAAAGTTCGCTGCTTGATTACCAATAATTAAACCTTGATAGTTTTTCTCTGCTAAATCAATTGCTTTGTTAACTGCAGCTAAAACGTCCCCACCAATGGTGTTCATTTTAGATCGGAATTCTAAATTTATAACTCCGTCTCCTAAATCTTCAATTACCGCACCTGAATTTTTCCAAACTTCGTTTGATTTTCTAATATTATCTAAAATAATAAATGAATCTTGACCAGGTTTTTTAACTTGTGCTTTTGTAGGAATATCATAATAATGAGTTGCACCTTCTTTGATAGAATAGAATGATGTTTGTCCATTTGCTAACATTTCTGTTACCCAAGAAGCAATTTCATGACCTTCAGCTTTCATCAACTCAACTCCTTTGGCAACACCAATGGCATCCCAAATTTGGAAAGGACCGTGTTCCCAGCCAAAACCAGCTCTTAAACCATCATCAATTCTGTATAATTCATCAGAAATTTCTGGAATTCTATTTTGAACATACGCAAACATTGCTGCGAAGCTTTTTCTATAAAATTCACCAGCTTTATCTTTCCCAGCAACTAAAACTTTAAATCTGTCAACAACATTATCAATCGATTTCGTAAGTTCTAAAGTTGCAAATTTTGCAGATTTTTTTTCTCTATATTCTAAAGTATTTAAATCTAATGATAAAATATTTCTATTTCCTTTAGCATCTTTAGTCATTTTATAAAAACCTTGACCCGTTTTGCTACCTAACATTTTGTTTTCCATCATGTGGTTAACAAAATCAGGAATTACAAATTGATCTCTTGCTTCATCATCTGGGCAATTGTCTTTTACTCCATTTGCAGTGTGTACAAGAGTATCTAAACCAACAACATCAATAGTTCTAAAAGTTGCAGATTTTGGTCGCCCAATAACAGGTCCTGTTAATTTATCTACTTCTTCAATCGTTAAGCCCATTTCTTTTACCACATGAAATAAACTCATGATGCCAAAAATTCCGATTCTATTTCCAATAAATGCAGGAGTATCTTTTGCTAAAACTGAAGTTTTACCTAAAAATTTATCACCATACATCATTAAAAAGTCTGTAACTTCTTGTTTACAATTTGGTCCCGGAACCACTTCAAAAAGTTTTAAATATCTTGGCGGATTAAAAAAGTGAGTTACCGCAAAATGTTGCTGAAAGTCTTCACTTCTGCCTTCGTTCATAAATTTAATAGGAATTCCAGAAGTATTAGAAGTAATTAAAGTACCCGGAGTTCTATATTTTTCTAGTTTTTCAAAAACGATTTTTTTAATATCTAATCGTTCTACCACAACTTCCATAATCCAATCAACACCAGCTACTTTTGCAATGTCGTCTTCTAAATTACCTGTTGTAATTCTACTAGCAAATTCTTGCTTATAAATAGGAGAGGGTTTCGATTTTAAAGAAGTTGTTAAAGCATCATTTACTAATCGATTACGAACTACTTTGTCTTTTAATGTAAGTCCCATTGCTGTTTCTTTGTCGTTTAATTCTCTTGGAACAATGTCCAACAAAAGAACTTCAACACCAATATTTGCAAAGTGACATGCAATACCAGAACCCATAATACCAGACCCAATAATTGCTACTTTTTTAATTCTTCTTGTCATTTCTTATTAGTTTTACTTCTTATTTATCTTGATTTACAGTGTCGAAAATATTCTTATCTGCGATTAATTTGTTGATGGTTACCATTACTTTAAAAAATGATTCTAACTCATTTTCTGTAACATATTCTCTAACTACATTATTAAATTGATACACATGATTTTTAGAAAACTTACGCATTTCTAAGCCATAATCTGTTAATTTAATAATAACACTTCTACCATCATCAGGATTCTTTTCTCTAGAAATTGCTCCCTTATCTTCCATTGATTTTAAAATTCTAGAAAGACTAGTTGGTTCCATTCCCATTAAAGGACCTAGTGCTGTAGAAGGCGTGCCGTTTTCTTTATCAATTGTTAATAAAACAAAAGCCATAGACATTGTGCTACCATAGTTTGCGGCTTGTTCATTGTACATTTTAGCAACTGCTTGCCAAGTTGCTCTTAATTGATGATCTATAGATTTATTCTTATCCATTGTGCCAAATATATAAAAATTTATTATGCACGCATAGTAAATTAAAAAAAAGTTATGCACGCATAGTAAATTTTAACATTTTTTTAAATGATAACCAAATATGAAAAATAATAAGTAATACTTATAAAATATGTAAGTTTGTAGTTATCGAGAACTTTCATAAAATCTATAACAAACAATGAAAAATTTACTAGAAATAAATAATGTTGTAAAAAACTACGGAGATTTTAGAGCATTAAATGATGTTTCTATTCATATTCCAAAAGGAAGTGTTTATGGATTATTAGGTCCTAATGGAGCGGGGAAAACGTCTTTAATTAGAATCATAAACCAAATTACCATGCCAGATTCGGGCTCAATTATAATAGATGGCGAAGCTTTATCACCTAAACACACCGCAGTTATTGGGTATATGCCAGAAGAACGTGGTTTGTATAAATCGATGAAAGTTGGCGAACAAGCGTTGTATTTGGCGCAATTAAAAGGATTGAGTAAAGATGAAGCAAAAAAACGCTTAAAATATTGGTTTGATAAGTTTGATATTTCTGCTTGGTGGGGAAAGAAAATAGAGGAATTATCAAAAGGAATGGCGCAAAAAGTACAGTTTATTGTTACCGTGATGCACAATCCTAAATTATTAATTTTTGATGAACCTTTTTCTGGATTCGATCCTATAAATGCACAACTAATTGCCAAAGAAATTTTACAATTGCGTGATGAAGGCGCAACGATTATTTTTTCTACACATAGAATGGAATCCGTTGAAGAAATGTGTGATGAAATTGCGTTGATCCATAAATCAAACAAAATATTAGACGGAAAATTATCAGATATTAAGCGTCAATATAGAACCAATACTTTTCAGGTTGGTTTACATACAGATCATCCAAAAGAAGTAGAAGCAAAATTAAAAGAAAGTTTTGAGGTGTTTCCTGCGGATTTTAAATTGTTAGGAAACGAGTTAACGTTAAATGTAAAATTGGGCGAAAATAACTCTGCAAATGAATTGTTATCATTTTTAACAAATAGAGGGCAAGTGCAACATTTTGTAGAATTGATACCAAGTGCAAACGATATTTTTATTCAAGCAGTAAATAAAAACAACTAGAAAATGAGCAAGTTAACACTAATAATACAGAGAGAGTTTATTGCTAAAGTGCGTAATAAATCGTTTATAATGATGACTTTTTTAAGTCCGTTATTAATGGTTGGTATGGGTGCTTTGGTATTTTTTCTGATGAAAAAAAATGACGAAAAAGTAAAAGAAATTTTATATGTAGATAATTCTGGATTGTTTACAAAAGTTGATTTTACTGACTCAGAAACCATTCATTATTTAGATTATACATCATTCGGAATTAAAGAAACAAAGAAAAAAGTAGAAGGAGGCGATTATTACGGAGCACTTATAATTCCTAAACAAGATAGTTTAGAGATTTTGGCAAAATCCATCGAATTTTATTCTAAAGATTCTCCAGGAATGTCTATTATGGATGCGCTAGAATCTAAGATTGAGACAAAAATTAGAAATGAAAAATTAAATAATTTCGGAATTGATATCGACCAAATTAATGCTTCTAAAATTCAATCGGATATTAAAATGTATGATTTTTCGGGCGAAGAATCATCCAAATTAATAAATGGGTTAAAAATTGGTTTAGGAGCCATTGCGGGTTATATGCTTATGATGTTTGTAATGATTTACGGTACCTCTGTAATGAGAAGTGTTATTGAAGAAAAAACAAGCAGAATAATAGAAGTCATTGTTTCATCAGTAAAACCCTTTCAATTAATGATGGGAAAAATTATTGGTAACGCCTCTGCAGGTTTATTACAATTCTTTATTTGGGGAGTTATATTGTTAATAATTTCTACAGTTGCTTCCTCAATTTTTGGTGTAGATATGGTAGAAATGCAAACTGCAAAATTATCGCCAGAACAAATAGAAGCTGCAAAACAAGCTGCAGGATCTGATAAAATGCAAATGGTAGTTCAAGAATTATTAAGATTACCAATTTTAAAAATGTTCATATTATTTATCTTTTATTTTTTAGGAGGATATATGTTGTATAGTTCACTTTTTGCAGCTGTTGGTGCTGCGGTTGATAATGAAACCGATACACAACAATTTATGTTACCAATTATGCTGCCTTTAATTTTAGGAGTTTATGTGGGTTTTGCAACTGTAATTAATGATCCTCATGGTTCTATTGCGGTCTTGTTTTCATACATTCCGTTTACAAGTCCAATTGTAATGTTAATGCGCGTTCCTTTTGGAGTATCTTGGTATGAATTAGCAATTTCTATGACTTTATTAGTAGTAACCTTTGTTTTTATGGTGTGGTTAGCCGCTAAAATTTATAGAGTCGGAATTTTAATGTATGGTAAGAAACCAACCTATAAAGATTTGTATAAATGGATAAAATATAAAGGGTAAATGCAAGATCATATAGAAAAAGTTACAAATAATATTATTGATCAAGCAACATCAATATTAGACTATTCCTTTACTTTTAGTAAAGAAATAAGCATTTCTGTAAAAGGACTAATATTTGTTGTTTTTGCATTAATTGTTGCCACTTTTTTGTTAAAACTAATTAGAAGTGTTGTAACAAGAAGGATGCCTAAAGTAGATCAACTTAAATTTGTAAGTGTTTTTAGTTATTTAAAATGGTTTTTATATTTAGTTATCTTTTTAGTAGCAATGCATACCTCAGGTGTAAATGTTACTGCTGTTTTTGCAGCATCAGCAGCACTTTTAATTGGTGTAGGTTTGGCGTTGCAAACACTTTTTCAAGATATAATTTCTGGTATTTTTATTTTGGTAGATCAATCTGTACATGTTGGTGATATTATTGAGTTAGAAGGAAAAGTTGGCAGGGTTTTAGATATACGTTTACGAACCACAAGAGCTGTAACGGTTGATAACAAGGTTTTGGTAATTCCAAATCACCTTTATTTAACAAATATTTTGTTTAATTGGACAGAAAACGGAACGGAAACTAGAGAGTTTGTAGATGTTGGTGTAGCTTATGGTTCTGATGTGGAGTTGGTCAGAAAAATTTTATATGATATTGCAAAAGCACAGCCAACTGTTTTAGCTATTCCAGAACCAATGGTTTTGTTTAGAGAATTTGCAGATAGTTCGTTAAATTTTAGAATCGCATTTACGTTAAGTGATAGTTTCGATGTTCGATTTACACAAAGTAATATCCGTTTTGAAATTGATAAAGCATTCAAAAAGCATAAAATAACCATTCCATTTCCTCAAAGAGATGTTCATGTCTATCAAACTAAGGTATAAAATTTGAGATAAGAAAAAGAGATATAGTTCGTTATAAAAATAAAAGTTAATAGTTGATTTTTTTCATCTGATAACTTTGAAACAACAAAAAAAGAATGAGTAAAATACTAGTTATAGAAGATGAAGCATCGATAAGACGAGTGCTAAAAAAAATAATTTCTGAAGAAAATGAAGCCTATCATGTAGAAGAAGCAGAAGATGGTTTGATGGGTTTAGAAATGATAAAAAATAACGATTATGATTTGGTTTTATGTGATATTAAAATGCCAAAAATGGATGGCGTTGAAGTATTAGAAAAAGCTAAAAAAATAAAACCAGAAATTCCAATTGTAATGATTTCTGGTCATGGTGATTTAGATACTGCTGTAAATACAATGCGTTTAGGAGCTTTTGATTATATCTCAAAACCGCCAGATTTAAACCGACTTTTAAATACTGTAAGAAATGCTTTAGAAAATAAAACGCTGCTTGTCGAAAATAAGCGTTTAAAGAAAAAAGTTAGCAAAAATTACGAAATGATTGGCGAAAGTGCAGCTATTTCTCATATTAAAGACATCATAGAAAAAGTTGCAGCTACGGATGCAAGAGTTTTAATAACCGGACCAAACGGAACAGGAAAAGAATTAGTGGCGCATTGGTTGCATGAAAAATCAGAGCGATCTAAAGCACCAATGATTGAAGTTAATTGTGCTGCAATTCCATCAGAATTAATAGAAAGTGAACTTTTTGGACATGTTAAAGGTTCTTTTACAGGCGCAAATAAAGACAGAGCTGGTAAGTTTGAAGCGGCAAATACAGGGACTATTTTTTTAGATGAAATTGGTGATATGAGTTTGTCTGCACAAGCAAAAGTATTACGTGCTTTACAAGAAAGTAGAATCTCAAGAGTGGGTTCTGATAAAGATATTAAAGTAAATGTGAGAGTTGTTGCTGCAACAAATAAAGATTTAAAAACAGAAATTGCAGAAGGCCGTTTTAGAGAAGATTTATACCACAGATTGGCAGTTATTTTGATAAATGTTCCTGCATTAAATGATAGACGTGAAGATATTCCTTTGTTGGTAGATTTTTTCACAGCAAAAATATCAGAAGAACAAGGAACTCCTAAAAAATTTTTTTCATCAGAAGCCATTAATCTTTTACAAAAATACGATTGGACAGGAAATATTCGCGAATTAAGAAACGTAGTTGAACGTTTAATAATTCTTGGAGAAAAAGAAGTATCTGCCAATGATATAAAGTTGTTTGCGAGTAAATAGGTTTTTTTAAAGAAGAGATTAGAAACAAGAAATAAGAAACAAGAAACAAGAAACAAGACACAAGACGCAAGAGGCGGGAAAAAATAGATTAGCGATATGAAACAAATCGTAAAAATAAAAGGTCAATTTCTTAACTTTTCTTAAGATAAAATAAGAATAACTAAAAAAGGGAATCAACTGTTGTTGATTCCCTTTTTATGTATATAAAAAATACTTATTATTTCTTTAAATCAAAACGATCAAGATTCATTACTTTAGTCCAAGCAGCTATAAAGTCCGCTACAAAACGTTCTTTAGCGTCATCCGCAGCATACACTTCGGCAACTGCTCTTAACTCTGTGTTTGATCCAAAAATTAAATCAGCTCTAGTTCCTCTAAATTTAATTTTACCTGTTTTTCTATCAGTTCCTTCAAATAAGGTGTCATCTGTAGAAGTAGCTTTCCAAGTGTAACTAAAATCTAAAATATTTGTAAAGAAATCATTCGTTAAAGTGTCTGTTTTATCTGTAAAAACACCATATTTAGAATTGTCATAATTAGCACCTAATACTCTTAAACCGCCAACTAACACCGTCATTTCTGGAATAGAAAGTGTTAATAATTGCGCTTTATCAATTAGCAATTCTTCGGCAGCAAGTTTTAAATCTTTTTTGATAAAATTTCTAAAACCATCTGCTCTTGGTTCTAAATAACTAAAAGAAAGGATGTCTGTTTGTTCTTGTGTAGCATCTCCTCTTCCAGAAGTAAAAGGAACATCAAAATTATAACCAGCATTTTTTACAGCTTTTTCAACGCCAACAGATCCGCCTAAAACAATTAAATCTGCCATTGAAACGTCACCGTTAAAATCTTTCTGAATTCCTTCTAAAACAGTAAGTACTTTATTTAATTCATACGGATTATTTACTGCCCAACTTTTTTGTGGTTGTAAACGAATTCTTCCTCCATTTGCGCCACCTCTCATATCAGAACCTCTAAATGTTGATGCAGAAGCCCATGCTGTAGTTACTAATTGAGAAATAGATAATTCTGAATTCGAAATAGCTTCTTTTAAAATTGAAACTTCTTTCTCAGAAAGCGCTGTTCCTGCTGGGATTGGATCTTGCCAAATCAATTCTTCTTTAGGGAATTCTGTTCCTAAATACCTAGAAACAGGTCCCATATCTCTATGCGTTAATTTAAACCAGGCATTGGCAAAAGCTTTTTCAAAAGCATCTTTATCGGTATGAAAACGTTTAGAAATTTCTAGATAAATTGGATCCATTTTTAGCGCCATATCCGCAGTAGTCATCATCAAGTCTTGAGTATCATTGGCATCACCAGCTTTAGGTGCTTTTCTGGCATTTGCATTAGATGGTTTCCATTGATGCGCTCCTGCCGGACTTTTGGTTAATTCCCAATCATAATTTAGTAAAACGTCAAAATAATCATGATCCCAAGTTGTTGGGTTTGGTGTCCAAGCGCCTTCAATTCCGCTGGTAATTGTATCGTCTAAAACCCCAGATTTATAATTATTTTTCCATCCAGTACTCATTTCTTCAATTGGTGCGCCAGCAGGTTCTTTACCAACAAACTCATTAGGATTTGCAGCACCATGTGCTTTTCCAAAAGTATGTCCGCCAGCAATAAGGGCAACCGTTTCCTCATCATTCATTGCCATTCTTCCAAAAGTTTCTCTAATATCGATTCCAGAAGCTACAGGGTCTGGTCTTCCATTTGGTCCTTCGGGATTTACGTAAATCAATCCCATATGAACAGCACCTAAATCGCTTTCTAAATTTCCATCTTCATAACGGGCGTCATTTCCTAGCCATTCCGTTTCAGAACCCCAATAAATATCTTGTTCAGGTTCCCAAATATCTTCACGTCCTCCTGCAAAACCAGCAGTTTTAAACCCCATAGATTCCATTGCGCAGTTTCCTGCAAGAATCATTAAATCTGCCCAAGATAATTTAGCTCCATATTTCTTTTTAACAGGCCAAAGTAATAAACGTGCTTTGTCTAAATTACCATTATCTGGCCAACTATTTAAAGGAGCAAAACGTTGTGAACCAGAACCAGCGCCACCACGTCCGTCGCCAACTCTATAAGTACCAGCACTATGCCAGGCCATACGTACCATAAAAGGTCCGTAATGACCGTAGTCTGCAGGCCACCAATCTTGTGAATCTGTCATTAAGTCGATGACATCTTGTTTTAATTCGTCAAAATTAATACTATTAAAAGCGGCTGCATAATCAAAATCTTTTTCCATCGGATTTGAGGATGCACCATTTTGACGAAGAATATTTAATTTTAATTCATTAGGCCACCAATCTCGATTTTTTGTTCCGTTACCAGCTGTATGTTTTTGAGTTCCTCCCATAAATGGGCATTTAGAAATGCTGTTATTATCTTCCATAATTATGATGTTTTTAATTTTTAAAGTGCAAACCTACAAGAATTCTTTAAATAATTTTTATCTATAGTTTTTATTTTTAAATAACTAAAAACTATAATCGAATTTGCATTTAAATTTACAAAATTTTTTACACAAATATTTAAAATAGTAAAAACCTATTTTTATGATTGATTACTATAAATAAATTTGATGTTAATATAAAAAGTTCGCATTAATAATTTTCTCTTTTAGAGTAATCCATTTTATATTTGCAGTGTTAAAAATAAATATCAACACAAAATAAAAATTATAAAACATGGCAACAGCAGTAGGTAAAAAATTTCCAGATTTAGATGTAAATGCAATGAATGAAATGGGCGATACATTTAAAGTAAATGTATTAGAAGAGGCAGTAAGTAATAAAAAGAAAGTATTATTATTTTGGTATCCTAAAGATTTTACTTTTGTATGTCCTACAGAATTACACGCTTTTCAAGCTGCATTACCAGAATTCGAAAAAAGAAATACAGTTGTAATTGGAGCTTCTTGTGATACTGCCGAAGTGCATTTTGCATGGTTAAGTACTTCTAAAGATAACGGAGGAATAGAAGGTGTTACCTATCCAATCTTAGCCGATAGCAACAGAAATTTATCTTCAATTTTAGGTATTTTAGATATTACAAACGAAACGTATGACGAAGTTACAGGAACTGTACAAGTTGAAGGAGATAATGTAACGTATAGAGCTACGTATTTAATTGATGAAGAAGGAACTGTTTTTCATGAAGGAATTAATCATATGCCAGTAGGTAGAAATGTAAATGAGTTTTTACGTTTAATTGATGCGTATGCACATGTGCAATCTCATGGTGAAGTTTGTCCTGCAAACTGGGAAGAAGGTAAAGATGCAATGCAAGCAAATGCAAAAGGAACTGCTGCTTATTTAGCTTCTCATTAATATTTAAAAGGGAAAATTGTTCGTGTTGAAATTGGGGGATGAATACACGAACTCTTTTCTTTTATCTTTTAATAAAAAAAAAGAATAAAATGTTACAAGAATTAAGTCAAGATAATTTATCAGAAATAATTGCTGATAACAAAAAAGTGGTAGTACAATACTCTGCTACATGGTGTGGAAACTGTAGAATTATGAAGCCAAAATTTAAAAAATTGTCTTCAGAAAATGAAGGTGCAGTTTTTGTAATTGCTGATGCAGAGAAATTTCCTGAAAGCAGAAAATTAGCAGATGTTAGTAATTTACCAACTTTTGCCACTTTTGTTGAAGGTAAATTTGTAAACCAAACGCAAACGAATAAGTTTGAAGTTTTAGTTGATTTAGTAAAAGAAGTTATTTAATTATGAAATTACCCGTAATAAAACATTTAACTTCATTTATTGAAGAAAACGACCAAGATTACATTTTAGAAACCATTGAAACTTTAGAAGCTTTAACAGAAATTCCGTCGTTAAAAGATGAAGAATTAGATGTTATTGGCGAGTTGATTTCTAATATGTATGGTGCGTTAGAAGTTGATAAAATGATCAAAGAAGGAACACCTAAAAAAGAAGCTTTAAATGCTTTTATGAAGCGTGTTTTAGGTTCTATAGATAAGTAGTTTCTTTATAAAAAGTATATTTAAATCCTAAGCGAAAGTTTAGGATTTTTTGATTTAAGAATAAAGTAGAGCCTAGTTAAGTAAAGATTTTTTGAACCTTTCCAATTCCTTAGCGAAGACAAAGTTTAATTGACATTAAAATATATTAAAATCTGTTTTTCAATTGTTTTAAAACTTGATTTCCTCTATAAATAGCGCCTTCCATATAGCCACCATATTTTGGCGAAGATTCTGAACCGGCAACTATGAATTTTCCGTTTAAGAATTCTTGCTGATAGATAGCATGACCGTTGTTAAAATGAGGAGTTATAAAACTGTTATTTTTAAAATTCACCAATGGTTCTTCATTCCAAACTTTTTCTTCGTAAGAAAGATATTTTTTTCCGTCTTCTCCAAAAAACTTAAAAAGTTGTTCTTGAATTTTTTCTTCTCTGTATTCTTTGGTTTCACTTGCTAAAGCTCCATTTAAAAATCCCATTAAGGCAAAATGAGTATTCTCAAAATCTGAATGATCGTACATTTCTGTAAATGGTCCAACATTGCTAAAACCAACGCCAGATAATCCTTTTTCTTTCCAAAAAGGCGTTTTATAAACGAGCGCAAATTTTATGGAATCCTTCATCCAAGTATGCGTGTTATTTGCAATTTGTTTTAAATCTGAATCTAAATCCGAAGAAAAATGAACAGTGTTTACGAGTACTTGAGGCGGAATTGTAGAAATTACAAAATCCGCAATAAAAGTTGAAGTTTCGGTAGTTACTTTTACAGTAGCTTTTTCATCGTCAATTTTTAATACTTTTTGGTTTAGTTCAATTTCATCTTTGGTAAAAGTTGCTTTTAGTTGGTTTAAAATTTCAACAGTTCCACCAACAATTCTATAGCTAATTTCTTGGTTTTTTGGAACTTGAAAACGTTGAGGTGTACTACTTTTCATGGCTTCGAATAAAGCATCTCCATCCATGTTTTGTTCAAATAATGAAATATTTAAATCGCTGCACACCTTTAATAAACATGGATTATATCTCCAAAGCCAAGTTGCGCCCAATTCAACGTTTGTAGTATGACTATTTTTAGTGTAAATTCTTCCTCCAACTCTATCATTAGCTTCCACTATTTTTATTGAAAAACCTTCTTTTTTTAGCAGATATCCTACATAGATTCCAGAAAGGCCTCCGCCAATAATTAGTATTTTTTTCTTCATTTTAGCAAAGTCTAATGATAAAAATTAATAGGTATAAGAGAAAATGTCTATTCTAATGATGCGTTAATCGTGCAATAATTTTTGCGTGTTTTGGAAACTCTTTACAAAGATCTTTACAACTCGGAAGTACAAAATCTCTAAAGTCAAAACCAGGAGAAACGGTGCATCCTGTAAAAGAAAAAGAATTTTTTTCTAAAACTTCTGCCGCAAAATAATATTGAGCAGGAACTGTAAATTGCGGAATTTCTCCTTTATTAAAATCGTTTCCAATCAATACAAAGTTGTAAACTCCTTCCGGTGAAATCATATGCAATTTTAGAGTAGTTCCTGTGTAGAAATGCCAAATTTCATCTTGATTTATTTTATGAAAAGCAGAGCATTTATCAGCAGTTAATAAAAAATAAATACTGGTGCAATAATTTCTATTTCCTTCAAATTGGTCTCCTAAATCTTTGGATAAAATTTCTCCTTTACTTCTATAGGTTTCTTTGTAATATCCACCTTCAGGATGTGCAATTAAATTAAAATGATGTATAATTTCTGTTGCTTTCATTGTCTCATTTTTTTGTTTTTACAATAAATTCACCAATTTCTTTTCCCCAAATTTGATAGGTTAATTTGGATGGATGAACACCATCACTAAAATAAATTGTAGAATTACTACTGCTTAAAGAGTGCTTTTTACTCCATTCTTTTAGCGTGATAATTTCATCAAAATAAAATACATTTTCTTTGTTTTGAACCACATTTTTCAACTCTTTTCCTAAAATTTCTACCAGATTTCCAATCACAAATTTGATAGTTTTTGTAAAAGCAGGAAACTCTTTTATTGGCGGCATATTTGTGAAAAATATAGGCGTATTCGGATATTTATCTTGCAATAAATTAATAAGTTTATTGATATCTGAAATCCATTTTTTTGGTGAGTTTAATGTAAAAGCATCATTTCCACCCATTCCGATTACGATAATATCTGTAGCAGTTTCCTCAATTTTAGGAATAATTTTTTCGCAAACTTGTTTTACTGTGTAACCACTTTTGGCATAAACGCGCCAATTTACATTATTCTTTAATTCGGTAGAAAGTGTATTTGCTAAAGTTCCTGTAAATCCGTTTTTATGAAAATCAATTCCAACTCCTGCAATGGTACTTTCACCAATAGAAAGAATATTTATGGTTTTATTAAAATCACCATTTACAAAACCTTTTGGCTCTTTAGCTTCAGGAAGTTGAGGTATTTTTTTTCGGATATTTTTTCCTTGAAAATACATCAAAGGTAAAAGCGGAACAGCAACAATTACACCTAAATAATATTTAAAGTTCATCACTTTTTTGTTCGTTCTTTTGCTCGTTTACTTTTTTGATAAGTGCTTTTAAACGGTCTTTAGTTCGTTGTTTTTCTAGCTTCACTTTGTTAATTTTTTGATTCATTAACTTTGTGTGCTTCGCTTTGTTTAACGTGTTTTTTGCTTTTCCTTTTTTTGGCATTTCGTCAATATTATACCGCAAAATTAAGGAATTTTATTACTAAAAAGTGATTTATATAATTTTAAAAATTATGATAAATTTATCATTTTAAGTCATAAATGCTTGGCTAAAAGCCATAGAAACCAGACTATTTTTTCTACCTTTAAACTTTAATTAGATTGATGATGAGTTTAGATACATATAAAGTTATAGATACCATTTCGCTGAAAGACATTTCTACAAAAGTAGTGGTGAAAGACGCAAAAAAAGACCTTAAAAAAAGTAGAAAGAAGTTAAGTAAGCTGCAAGATGCAATGTATGCAGAAGGCAAATATAGTGCGCTAATTTGCTTACAAGGCATGGATACTTCTGGTAAAGATAGTTTAATTAGAGAGGTTTTTAAAGATGTAAATGCACGCGGAGTTGTAGTGCATAGTTTTAAAGTACCAACAGAATTAGAACTAAAACACGATTTTTTGTGGAGACATTATATTGCGTTGCCTGCAAAAGGGAAAATTGGCGTTTTTAACAGAACGCATTATGAAAATGTGTTGGTTACAAGAGTGCATCCAGCGTATGTTTTTGGCGAAAATATACCAACTGTACATAGTTTAGACGATTTAAATGATGAATTTTATCACAATAGAATGGATAGAATTAATGATTTTGAACATCATTTGGCTAAAAACGGAACAATCATTTTAAAATTCTTTTTAAATCTATCAAAAGAAGAACAAAAAGATAGATTGTTAAGAAGGTTAGAAATTCCTAATAAAAACTGGAAATTTTCTGCGGATGACTTAAAAGAGCGTAAATTGTGGGATAAATATCAATTTTGTTACGAAGATTTATTGAATAGAACCTCTAAAGAAAATGCGCCTTGGTTTGTAATTCCTGCGGATGATAAAGATTCTGCAAGATGTATTTTGGCTAAAATTTTAGTAAAAGAATTAAAAAAATATAATTTTAAAGAACCAACTTTGTCTGATAAATTAGTAGCACAATTAGACGATTTTAAAGCACAATTAAATAAAGAATAACTTAAAAAAAAGTTCAATATTTTGAATTCAGTTTTCAAAGTTGAGCTAGAACCTTAAATTTAAAATTTTGAACCTTAAACTTACAAAACCAATCGTATTTTTCGATCTAGAAACAACGGGTATAAATATTGCAACGGATAAAATTGTAGAAATATCCATATTAAAAGTGTTTCCGAACGGAAATAAAGAAAGTAAAACTTGGTTGGTGAATCCAGAAATGGAAATACCAAAAGAATCTTCTGAAATTCACGGAATTACAAACGAAAAAGTAGCTTCAGAACCAACTTTTAAAGCGTTAGCTAACAAAGTAAATGAACTGATTGGCGATGCTGATTTAGCAGGTTTTAACTCAAATCGTTTTGATATTCCTTTATTAGCAGAAGAATTGATGCGCGCAGGAATTGATTTTGATATGAAAAATAGAAAAGCAATTGATGTGCAAGTTATTTTTCATAAAAAAGAGCAAAGAACGTTAAGTGCAGGATATCAATTTTATTGCGGAAAAGAATTAGAAGGCGCTCACGGAGCTGAAGCAGATACGAATGCGACCTATGAAATCTTGTTAGCACAAGTTGATAAATATGGAGATATTGGGAATTCTGTAGATACGTTAAGTGAATATTCAACTCACGGAGAAAGAGCAGATTTTGCTGGTTTTATTCTGATGAATGATGAAAAACAAGAAATTTTTTCTTTTGGAAAATACAAAGGTAGGACAGTAGAAGAGGTGTTTAATGAAAACCCAGGATATCATAATTGGATTCAGAATGCCGATTTTCCGTTATACACAAAAAAGGTGTTAAGAGAAATAAAAGAAAGAATGTCTGCGCCAAAAGATACCATGACAGATGCTGAAAAATTAAAAGCTTTACAACAAAAATTTAATTTGAGATAGATTTACTAAAGTATAAAGTCAAAAAATCTAGAGATCTAACAATCTAAAAGTCTAAAAAAAATGTTTACAGAATATAAAAATTTACCTAATAATTCTCGTGTTTGGATTTACCAATCTAACAGAGAATTTACAGATACAGAAATTGAAATTATATCAGAAAAAGCGGTAGATTTCATTAATCAATGGACCAGACATGGAGATGATTTAAAAGGTTCATTTACTATTAAATACAATCAGTTTTTAGTGTTGGCTGTTGATGAAAGTTTTAACAATGTTTCTGGTTGTTCTATAGATAGTTCTGTACGTTTTGTGCAGCAATTAGAAAACGAATTTCAGTTAGATTTAATGAATAAAATGAATGTTACTTTTAAAGATGGCGATAACATAAATTTATTAAAATTAGCCGATTTTCAAAAGTTTGCGAAAGAGCAAAAAATAACTTCAGAAACGATTGTTTTCAACAACATGGTAGACACTAAAGAAGACTTTGAAAACAATTGGGAAATTCCTGCAAACCAAAGTTGGCACAAGCGTTTTTTGGTGTAAAAAATTAGTTTTAGATTACAAAAATAAGTCAATAAATTAGCTGCGTTAAGGATTGAAATGGCATCCTTTTTTGAGGTACGAAAAAAAGATACAATGGAAAGCCTGTTAAAACGCCCAAAAAATAGTTAAAATAAAAAATGAAAAAAGAGTTCATACTTATCTTTTTAATAAGCCTTGTGTTTAATTTATCTGCGCAAACAGTAGATCCTTTAAGAACAAAAGATTTTGATGCTCAAGATGTTTGGGTAGATTCCATTATAAATAACATGACGATTGATGAAAAAATTGGTCAGTTATTTATGGTGCAAGCGTATTCTAATTTAGATCAAAATCACGAAGATTTTATAACTAATTTGATTACAAAATATCATGTTGGGAATTTAATTTTTATGCAAGGAACTCCAGAAAAACAAGCCGAATTAACTAATAAGTATCAAGCTGTTTCTAAATTGCCTTTAATGATTGGTTTTGATGGCGAATGGGGTTTAGATATGCGTTTGCAAAATACGTATCGTTTTCCTTGGAACATGACTTTAGGTGCAATTCAGGATGATTCTTTAATTAAAGAATTCGGAGAACATTTAGGGAAGCATTGTAAACGATTGGGAATTCATATTAATTTTGCGCCAGTTGTAGATATTAATACAAATCCTGATAATCCTATTATTGGCAATCGATCTTTTGGTGAAAGTAAAGAAAATGTAACGCAAAAAGCAATAGCTTTTACGCAAGGAATGCAAAAATACGGCGTGATGGCAAATGCAAAACATTTTCCTGGTCATGGCGATACGGCAACCGATTCTCATCATACATTACCCGTTTTAAATTTTGATAAAAAGCGTTTAAATGAGATAGAATTATATCCTTATAGACGCGTTTTTGATGCAGGAATTGGCTCTGTAATGACGGCGCATTTAAGTATACCTAGTTTAGAATCTAACAAATCGTTGCCAACTTCATTGTCTAAAAATGTAGTTACAAATTTATTAAAGCAAGAATTGGGTTTTAATGGTTTAATTATTACGGATGGTTTAAATATGAAAGGTGCAGCAAATTATGCAACATCGGCAGAAATTAATTTAGCAGCCATTCAAGCAGGAAACGATTTGTTGTTAATTCCGCAAGACGTGCCAGCAAGTGCAAATTTGATTAAAAAAGCCATTGAATTAAAAACATTGTCTTTAGAACAATTAAATTTTTCTGTTCGTAAAATTTTAAAAGCCAAATATTGGATGGGTTTAAACAACTATAAGCCTGTTGTTTTAGAGAATTTACAAAATGATTTAAACACTATTGATGATGAATTGTTACACAGAAAATTGGTTAAAAACTCACTTACTGTTTTAAAAGATGCTAAAAAAGAGATTCCTTTTTCAAATTTAGAAGACAAGAAAATAGCGTATGTGAATTTAGGAGATGATTCTGGAGCATATTTTTTAGAAATGCTAAACAATTACACAAAAGTGGATGCCGTTTCTGATAAAAATTTAAATGGATTAATTCAAAAATTAAAACCCTATAATCAGGTAATTATTGGTTTTCATAAGTCTAATTTAAATCCGTGGAAAAGTTATAAATTTAGTAATAACGAGTTGGTGTGGTTGCAAGAAATTGCACGTCAAAAAAACGTGATTTTAGATGTTTTTACGAGTCCGTATAGTTTATTACAACTAAAAACTTTTAAAAATATAGAAGGCATAATTGTTTCGTATCAGAATAGTAAATTAGCTCAGGAATTGTCTGCACAATTAATTTTTGGTGTATTTGAAGCCAAAGGAAAATTACCAGTTTCAATTGGTAAAGAATATAAAGTTGGTGCTGGTTTGCAAACCTATAGTTTGGGTAGATTTGAATATACTTTGCCCGAAGACGCTAATTTATCTTCAAAAAAATTAGCGCAAATAGATCTATTTGCAGATACTATTTTAAAAGATAAAATGGCACCCGGATTTCAGGTTTTAGTAGCAAGACATGGTAAAGTTGTTTTTCAAAAAAGTTACGGTCATCACACGGATGATCAATCTTTAAAAGTGAAAAATTCTGATGTGTATGATTTAGCTTCTTTAACAAAAATTTTAGCCTCTTTGCCATTAATTATGAAAGCAGAAGAGGAATCTAAAATTTCATTATCGGCAAGTGTAAAAGATATTTTACCGAGTTTTAAAAATTCTAATAAAGCAACTGTTTCTGTCATGGAAATACTTTCTCATTATGGCAGGTTGCATGCTTGGTTGCCATTTTATAAAGATACTCAAGACAAAGAAGGACATAATTTAGCTGCTTTCTACAACGATAAAAAAACCAATACCTATTCTATAAAAGTGGCAGATAATTTATTTTTAGATGAGCATTATAAAGATACCATTTATAAGCATATTAAAGAAGTAGATCAAAGAGATGAAGCAGGTTATAAATACAGCGATTTAGGCTATTATTTGTTTAAAGAAGCCTTAGAAACCAAGTATCATAAACCATTAAATAAAATGGTAGACGAAGAGTTTTACAAATCTTTAGGTGCTAATAGGATGACATATTTACCACTTGAAAAATTTGATAAATCTGAAATTATACCCACAGAAATAGATGATTATTACAGAAATCAATTGGTTCATGGTTATGTGCACGACATGGGCGCAGCGATGTTGGGTGGTGTTGCTGGTCATGCTGGGTTATTTGCAAATGCCAATGATGTTGCTAAAATAATGCAAATGTATTTGCAGAAAGGATTTTATGGTGGAAGACGTTATTTAAAGGAGGAAACGGTAAATAAGTTTAATCATCGATATTTTTCTGATGAAAATGTACGAAGAGGTTTGGGGTTTGATAAACCCGATTTAACCGAAAGAGCCTACGCTACTTGTGGTTGTGTTTCCGATGAAAGTTTTGGGCATTCTGGCTTTACAGGCACGTATACTTGGGCAGATCCAAAAAGCGGAATTGTCTATGTTTTTCTTTCTAACAGAGTATATCCGCATGCAAATAACAGAGGATTAATTACGAGCAATGTTCGTACAAAAATTCAGCAAACCATTCAAGATGCTATTTTAGATTAGAAGCTATTTCCTGCTTTCACTACTCGCTTTTTTTATCCCTAAAACGGGACTAAAAAAGAGCTCAAACAGATCGTTCAATCAGGGCTAAATCTTTTTGCCAGCTTTTGGAGATACTCCTCATTTTCAGTATTTGTTGGCGAAAACTTTGTGTAGATTAAAATCAATAAAAGAGAAATTAGTAAATAAGAAATTGCAATTTTACAATCGAAAAACAAACTAACAATCCAAGTTTGTAAACCGTAAAAAACAGGAAATAGACCTAAGTTTAAAGCAAATCTAAACGTATCAACAAATTCAAATTCATCAATTTTTTTTGCAATTTTTTTCCAAATCAAAACAGGAAAAATACTGTTTAAAAGAATGAGGTAATAGATTGGTTTTAAAAAGGTGGTTTTTCTTTTCTTTTTATCCGTAAAACTATTTTTAGCAATCATGTTATTAACTAGATCAACATCCGTAAAATCTACATTTAAACTATTTAATTGAGATAAAGTTGCGTTGTAGTTTTCATCATCAGTAATATGAACACTTAATTCTTTTAACTGATTACTTACTTCGTCTTTTAAATTGTTGATGGATACAGGAAGGTTGTTTGAACTGTAAAAATCTTCGGCTGCGATTGGTTTTCCATAGTTGATTGCTACTTTAGACGGATAATAGGACGCATTTTGATACGTTAATCCTACAGGAATAATGCTGATTTTTAAATCGGGATATTTTTCTAAAGCGCCAAAAACGATTCTTGTAAAACCTTTGCTTAAGGGTCTAATTGTTCGTTTTCTATTGTGGCTAGCTTCCGGATAAATAAGCAAGGTTTCTCCTTTTTTAAAAAGCTCAAAACAGTTTTCAAAAATTTCTTTATTTTTTCCAACTTCATTGATGCCATCTCTCATTCTGTAAATGGGCATAAGGTTTAAACTTTCTAAAACCTTTTTTACAAACGGATTGTTAAAGGCAGCTGCTCTTACCAAATAATGACTTTCTCTCGGACAATTTGTGGTAATCATTAACGGATCGATCAAACCATTTGGATGATTTGCGCAAAATAAAACGGCACCTTTTTTTGGGATATTTTCAGTGCCAGAAACGCGTATTTTTTGGGTGTAAAATAATAAACCTGTTTTCACTAAAAGTCTGATGGAGTTGTACCAAATTTTTTGCAGTACCATTTATTCCGATTTTGTTTTTCTTCCCCAATAGGTTGCCAAAGCCATCCCAGAAAATACATCCCAAATTCCCCAAAAGGCAGCCAATAAAGCCATGCCGCCTAATCCATCAAAAAAGCCAAAAATTAAAAGCAAACCTAAACCACCATTCTGAATTCCGGTTTCCATAGAAATTGTTTTGGTATCTTCTTTATTTAAGCCAAAACTTTTTGCGGTGTAAAAACCAAGTACGAACGCAAAAATATTATGAAATACCACCAAGAATAAAACATGGTGAATGTGATTTACAAATACGTCTAAATTTTGTGAAAAAGCAACAAATATTAAAACGATAAAAACTAGCATAGAAAGCGGTTTTAAAACTTTTTCCATTTTATCGGCCATTTCAGAATGATAATGTTTGATGGTCATTCCTAAAAGTAACGGAATTCCTAATATTAAAGAAACCAGTTTAAATAAATCAAACGGATTTAAAGAAACGGTTTTTAAAATTTCGTTGGTTGGGCCATATAAACTTCCCCAAAACTGTAAATTAAAAGGCGTTAAAAAAATACAAATCAATGTAGCAAAAGCAGTTAAACTCACAGAAAGTGCTGCGTTTCCGCCCGCCATTTTACTAAAAAAGTTAGATACATTTCCACCCGGACAAGCCGCTATCATCATCATTCCCAGTGCAAAACTAGGATGTGGTTTTATGATTAAAATGGCTAAAAAAGTAAAAGCAGGTAATAAAATAAATTGCGATAAAACACCAACCATTACTATTTTAGGGTTTTGTAATAATCGCTTAAAATCGTCTATCGTAATGCCTAATGCCACACCAAACATAATAATAGCAATTGCAATATTTAAAACCCATAAGCCGCTTTCATCAAAATTTATTTTAATATCGTCTATATTTATGTCGTTTTGCATGGTTTTTGGTTCAAGGTTCTAAATTTAAAGTTTAAAGTTCAATATTCAAAGTTTAGCGTTCAAAGTTCAAGGTTTAATATTTAAGGTTCAAGGTTTTGAGTTCAAAGTTTAGAGTTAATAAAATCTAAATTAATAATATTTAGTCACTTCCCACTTCCCACTTCTCTCTTGTTTCCTGTTTCAAAAATTTCCTGTTTCAGAAAAAAACAGTTTAAAGTTCAATATTCAAAGTTTGAAGCAGGATATATTTATGATTAATTTTACTTCTTATTGTATTCTCTTGTTTTCTCGATTGCGCTCGACCAGACATTTAAGTTGGTTATTAATTGATTCGTCTTGCCTCTTGTCTCTGTCTCTTGTCTCAAAAACATCTTGTTCCCAAATTATCTAATTTCAAATCAAAAAAAAATCAATTTGTAAAAGCGTATTCAATAATATTTGCGCCCATTTTTAATGCTTTTTCACGCACTTCTTTCGGATTGTTGTGTATAATTTCATCTTCCCAACCATCGCTTAAATCGGTTTCATAATCATAAAAAACGATTAAACGTCCTTCATAAAATAAACCAAAACCTTGTGCAGGTTTTTTATCATGTTCATGAATTTTAGGAATTCCGTTTGGGAATTTAAAAGTTTGATTATAAATAGGATGGTTACTTGGTATTTCTTGCAATTCTAATGTAGGAAAAACATTTTTTAGAGCAGGTCTTATAAATTTATCTAAACCATAATTATCAGAAATATGTAAGAATCCGCCAGAAATTAAATAATTTTTTAGGTTTGTAGCTTCTTCATCAGAAAATAAAACATTGCCATGACCTGTTAAAAATAAGATTGGAAAGTTAAAAATATCTTCGCTTTCTGCACTAACTGTTTGTGGGTTTTTAGAAATATTGGTTTTAATAGTTGCATTTGTAAAGGCCACCAAATTAGGAATTGCCGTTGGGTTTGCATACCAATCTCCACCGCCATTGTATTTTAAAATGGCAACATCTTGTGCGTTTGCAGCAAGAAAGATTGAGAATATTAATAAAAATAAAAATTGCTTCATAAATACGATAGAAATGAATTTGAAGCAAGATAGTAAAAAATGATTTTACTGATTGATAAAAGAAACCATATTCACAGCAACCAAACCAGCAGTTTCTGTGCGTAATCTGCTTTCGCCTAAAGAAATAGGAATAAATTTTTTATCTAATGCTTTTTTAATTTCTGCGGATGAGAAATCGCCTTCGGGTCCAATTAAAATAGTGGTTTTTTCTGATGGATTAATAACTGATTTAAGGGTGTTTTTCTGCTGATCTTCGCAATGCGCAATACAAATAGTGCCATCAAAATCATGATTGATAAAATCGGTAAACTTTACAGGTTCATTAATTTTTGGAAGCGTAAATTTTAAAGACTGTTTCATGGCAGACTGAATAATTTTTTCGAAACGATCTAGTTTTATATTTCTGCGTTCAGAATTGCTGCAAAAAATGGGTGTAATTTCATCAATACCAATTTCTGTGGCTTTTTCTAAAAACCATTCTATTCTATCATTCAATTTTGTAGGTGCAATTGCAATATGCAAATAGTAGTTCCAAGGTTTTGGTTTCTCTTCAACAGAAATTATTTCTGCCATACATTTTTTATCGCTAGCAATTATAATTTTTGCATCAAACAAAAAACCGAATCCGTTTGTAATATGCAAAATATCATTTTCTTTTTTTCTTAAAACACGCACAATATGTTTGCTTTCAATTTTATCAAAAGTTATTTGTGTGGTACTTTTAGTAAGTTCTGGATTGTAAAATAATTGCATACTTATGTGGTCAATGTTTAGAGTTTAAAGTTTAAGTTTATAGAATAATTAGGTTCTGTAGGTTTTAATAATTTTTGTTTTTTTAGAAAATGATATTTAGCTATTTTTTAATTTCTTATTTTACACACTGCTCCTGAAAACCGCTCCTGAAAACTGCTACTGAAAACTGTAAACCGCCACTGAAAACTGAAAACTGCAAACTGCCAACTATTTACACAATATCCTTTCTATAGGTTCTTCTTCTTTTATGCGTTACAGGATTAAAATCTGCCCAAATTTTTCTGATGGATTCATTATCTTCTAATTCTGGAGTTCTAATACAATTTACAATTCCTTTTTTGGTAAAAGTTTTGGTGTATTGATCAAAAATAATAGCAGTTACACCTTTATTTTGATAATCTGGATGCACACCAATTAAATAAAAAGTTACATCTTTTGCGTGTCTTTTAGCTTGGAGCATTCTTAAAATTCCTAACGGAAATAACTTACCTTTTGCTTTTTGCAGCGCTACAGAAAAAGAAGGCATAACAATGGCAAAAGCAATTAGTTTGTGATGTTCATCTACCACAAATTTTATATATTCAGGATTGATAAAAGTGATGTATTTTTTCTTAAAATAAGTAACTTGTTCTGCCGAAATTGGCACATAAGTAGAAAGTTTTGAATATGATTTATCAAAAACCTCAAACATTTCATCTACATACGGCATTATTTCTTTGGTTTTTTTAAAATCTAAGGCTTTTAATCGAAAGCGAGATTTTAAAATTTTGCTAACTCTATCGTAATAAGCCGCATCAACATTTTGAAATTTAAACTTATTTTCTAGATATTCTTTTTCTTTTACAAATCCTAATTGCTCTAAATGATCTTTGTAATAAGGGTGATTGTACCACGTAATCATGGTTCCTAATTGGTCAAAACCATCAATTAAAACACCTGTTTTATCTAAATTATTAAAACCAACAGGGCCTTCCATAAATTCAAGATTATTTTGTTTACCAATTTCCTGAACTTTTTCTAGTAAAATTTTGCTCACCTCTAGGTCATCAATCATATCATACCATCCAAAACGAATTTTTTTAATATTTTGCTGATTCACTTCAGACCAGTTGATGATTGCTGCAACTCTACCAACAATTTTTTTATCTCTATAGGCGAGAAAAAATTGAGCATCCGCATTTTTGAAAACAGGATTTTTTTTAGGATTAAAATTATCTACTTCTTCTTTGATAATGGGCGGAACCCAAAATTTATTTTTTTTATATAACGAAAACGGAAACAAAACAAAATGCTTCATTTCTAAGTCGTTACTAACTTGATGTAAGGTTATCATAATTATTTAGGGGATTTTTAATTATTCCTTTTTCTGGTAGCTCGGTTTCTTGTAGATTTCTTTTTTGTAAAAATACCAAAAATTCTACTAAAAAAGCCTTTTTCTTTCTTATTGTAACGAGAAATTGGCGTGTCTTTTACGGTATTTGCACTTTCATTCTTCTCCTTGTAAGAATCTTTATGGCTATCAATTCTGTAAGAAATTCCTAAGCCAGCATAAAATCCCTCTGCTTGTCCTTCCAAAAGAAATCTTGCAGATGTATTTATTTGTAGATTTTCGTTATATAAATAAGCCAAACCTGTACCTAAATTTGTATTGTTTTGATATTGCTGAAACACAGTTTGGTTTTCGAAAAAAGCAGACCATTGATGGCTAAACGTATAGGTTGCCGTTACAATATAGGAATATTCAAAAAAATCTGTACCAATTTTATCATAGTAAAAATTGGTAATTACATTAAAATCATCACTTAAATTATTTTGTAATAAAAGTCCAACTTTTGGCGACATGCTTCCCGTTTTGTAGATATCATTTACAAAATCGGTATTTAAGCCTGCGTAAAATGCAATAGACGGAACTAGTCTTTTTGTGTCAAACGCCATTCTCCTTTTCCAGCTTCTAACTTCTTTACTTTTATCATCATACTCTTGCTGATAAAGTAAATATTTAGCACCTATTGTAAATTCACTAAATCCTGTTGTATAATAATCAGAAGTAAAAATGTTTTTAAACGCTACTTTGTCTTTTTGATAGCTAAATCGGGCATTTAATTCTAATTTTTCTAACAAAAAACTGGTTCTAAACAACATGTCAAAACCAAAAGATTGCGGAACAGAAAAAGTAGGTTCTATAGAAGTGTTTCTTAAAAATAAATTACTTTCAAATTGATAAACGCCTGTGCCAACACTATACGGACTCTCAGAAAAACCTGGTTTGTTAGAGTTTATAACTTCTGTATATTGACTATAAATAGAAGAAAAACCAAGTAGAAATAACAAAGAAAAGAGTTTCAATTTACGGTTTTTCATTGGTCAAAAAGAGATTTTAAATAAAAATTTAATTCGATAAACAAACATAGAACAAAATTGCTGTTTTTAAAAGTAATGTATACTTTTTTACTTTTGTAAAAGTTTTATAGTTTGTTAACGCTACAATTGTTCTCAAATTGTTACTTTTGATTGATTTTTTAAACAAATATTCTAAAATGGGTTTACTAAAGACTATACTTTATTTATTAGTGTTTTATTATGCTTTTAAGTTTTTAGCACGTTTACTTGCTCCTTTTTTAATTAAAAAGGCAGCAGAAACTATACAGAAAAAAGCTGAGCAACAGTTTGGTGGTCAACAGGATAAAGGTTATGTAAAAGAGGGCGAAACAATTATTGATAAAACGCCAAAAAAAGGCCAACAAGGGAAAGATACTGTTGGCGAATACGTAGATTTTGAAGAAATAGAGTAGTTTCTTGTATATATTTAGTATTCTAAACAAAGTGATTTCTTATCACAACACAATAAATTTTATTCTTAAAATCAAAATTAAAAAAGTGAAGGCAAAGAAAATTGTACCTTATAGTATTGCAATTGTAATATTTATAATAGCATCATTAATTTATTTTTATCCTCTATTAAAAGGACAAAAAATTGCACAATCAGATATTACACAATTTCAAGGAATGGCCAAAGAAATCAATGATTTTAGAGCCGATAAAGATACAGAACCTTATTGGACAGGTGCCTCGTTTAGCGGAATGCCAGCCTATCAAATTAGTGCCTATTATCCTTATGATTTTGTAAGATCTTTAGATAAATTAGTGCGTTTTTTACCAAGACCAGCAGATTATACCTTTTTATATTTTCTAAGTTTTTTTGTTTTGATGTTGGCTTTAAAAGTACATTGGAGATTGGCTATTTTAGGGTCACTTTCCTTCGGATTTTCTACCTATTTAATCATTATTTTCATTCCGGGTCATAACGCAAAAGCACATGCAATTGCGTATATGCCATTAGTTGTAGCAGGTGTTTTATGGGTTTTTCAGAAAAAATATGCACTTGGTTTTTTCGTAACAGGATTAGCCATGGCGTTAGAAATTTATGCAAATCACATACAAATGACTTATTATCTTGGTTTTTGTTTGTTGATTTTAGGAGTGGTAGAATTTATTCATGCTATTAAAGAAAAAAAGTTACCAATTTTTATAAAACAGGCGGCTATTATTTTGGCTGCTGTTATTTTAGGGATTGGAGCAAATTCATCTCGTTTAATGGCGATGAAAGAATATACAGATTTTAGTACAAGAGGAAAATCTGAATTAACCATAAATGCAGATGGAACCGATAAAGTAGCATCAAAAGGCTTAGAAAAAGAATATATTACACAATTTAGTTATGCAAAACTAGAAACATTTAATTTATTCATTCCGCGTTTTATGGGTGGCGGAACTGTAGAAAAATTAAATAAAAATTCTAACTTTTATCAATTAATTGAAGAAAGAGCTGGCAAAAAAGTGGCAGACGATTATTCTGAACAAGTGCTAACGTATTGGGGAGATCAACCAATTGTAGAAGCGCCGGCGTATATTGGCGCGGTAATTTTCTTTCTTTTTTTTCTCGGAATTTTCATTGTAAAGGGACGATTAAAACAATGGTTAGTTGCTGCAACCGTATTTTCTATTTTATTAAGTTGGGGTAGAAATTTTGAAGGATTAACCAATTTTTTTATTGATTACATTCCGTTATATAACAAATTTAGAGCGGTATCGTCTATACAGGTTATTGCAGAATTATGTGTGCCAATTTTAGCAATTTTAGGCTTAAAAGAATTCTTTTCATCTAATAATTCTAAAAAGAAAAAAATTAAATCTCTAGAAAAAGCAGTTTATGTTTTTGGCGGATTCATAGTTCTTGGATTTTTATTAGCACACAGTTTTTCAACTTTTGAAGGTTTACGTGATAGTAATTATAATGATTTGCCAGGTTTAAAAGATGCTGTTATTGCAGATAGAGAAGCCATGTTATTAAAAGATACCTTACGTTCTTTAGCGTTGCTTTTAGTTACCGCAATAACGTTAAGATTCTTTATAAGAAATAAAGTAAAACAAAAGTTTGTCATTGCAGCGATTGCAGTGTTAGTTTTGTTCGATTTAATATCTGTGAATAAAAAATATGTAAATGCCTCAGATTTTAAATCCTCAAGAAAAGTAGAAACGCCTTTTGTAGCTTCTAATGCAGACAAATTAATTTTAGAAGATAAAACACATTTTAGGGTTGCCAACTTTACAACAGATCCTATGCAAGATGGCGCTACTTCCTATTTTCATCAGTCAATTGGCGGTTATCATGCTGCAAAAATGGGCAGATATCAAGAGTTATTTGAGTTTCAAATCGCCAAAAATAATATGGAAGTGTTAAACATGTTAAACACTAAATATTTTATTGTTGCCGATGCTAAAAATGAAAGTCAGGTGCAACAAAATCCAGCTATAAATGGGAATGTTTGGTTTGTAGATAATGTAATTTTGGTAAATTCTGCCAATGAAGAAATGAAAGCGTTAGATGCGCTAAAAACTAAAACAAGTGCAGTTTTAGACAAAAGTAAGATCACAGAAAAAGGTGCTTTTACATTTGAAAAAGACACTACTGCAGTAATCAAATTGGTAAAATATGATGTTACTGAGTTAGAGTATCAATCGAAATCAGCCAAAGAGCAATTTGCTGTTTTTTCTGAAATTTATTATAAAGATGGTTGGAATGCTTATGTTGATGGGAAATTAACACCTCATTTTAGAGTAAACTATGTGTTGCGTGGAATGAAAATTCCTGCCGGAAATCATAAAATTGAATTTAAATTTGAGCCAAAAGTGATTCAACAAGGTGGTTTTATATCGCTTGCTGCTTATATCATTTTAATTTTAGCTTCTGCATTTGGTTTTTTATATGGCAAAAAGAAGAAGGAAAAACTAGCATGAAAATAGGAATGATTCTAGACGCTGCTTTTCCACCTGATCCAAGGGTAGAAAATGAAGCAGTTTCTTTGGTACACGCTGGTCATCAAGTTTTTCTTTTTTGTTTAAAATATGCTGATGAAAAAACATCAGAAAATATAAACGGAATTGAAGTTAGAAGATACGCTTCTAATAAGCTAGAATACAAACTTTCTGCTTTGGCGTATACGGTTCCTTTTTATACTTTTTTGATGCAACATAAAATTCATCAATTTATAAAAGACACCAAAATTGAGGCTTTACATATTCATGATATTAGAATTGCACAAGCAGTTTTTAATACGAATAAAAAATACAATTTACCTGTTGTTTTAGATTTGCATGATAACATGCCAGAAGTAATGAAATTATATCCTCATTTGCAAAAGTTTCCCGGAAAATATATTATTTCTCCTAAAAAATGGAAACAAAAAGAAGAGGAATTCATTAAAAAAGCAACCAAGGTAATTTCTGTTTCACCTGAGTTTATAGAAACTTTACAAACGCGATTACCATCAGAAAAAGAGAAGTTTATTTTAGTGCCAAATACCATTAGGGCCGCTTTTTTTGAGAATTACACTCTTGATAATGTCATTTTAGAAAAGTATAAAAACAACTTTGTAATTTTATATCTAGGCGATACACATGTTAGAAGAGGATTGCAAACTGCAATTTCATCCGTAGTAAATTTAAAAGATAAAATTCCCAATGTAAAATTAGTAATTGTTGGTAAAAACACCACAGATACTATTTTAAAACAACAAGTTGAGGATTTAAAATTACAAGAATTTGTAGATTTTGAAGGATGGCAAAATGTTTCACTTTTTCAATCGTATATTCTTACAAGTGCTGTTTGTATTTCTCCTTTGCACAGAAATTTACAACATGATGTTGCCTATGCAAACAAAATTTTTCAATACATGAGTTTGGCAAAACCATTATTGGTAAGTGATGCGATTGCTCAAAAACGATTGGTGGAAAGAACAAATTCGGGTTTAGTACATCAAGAAAAAAATATAAATGATTTTTCAGATAAAATTTTAAAACTATTTTCTGATGAAAAACTAAGAACCGAATTGGGAGCAAACGGAAAAAATTTTGTTAGAAATGAGTTTTCTTGGGAGCAAACATCAAAAAAACTCTTACATTTATACGATAATCTTCTAAGTTGAAAGTACTAATAATTACATATTATTGGCCTCCTGCAGGTGGTTCTGGCGTTCAGCGTTGGTTAAAATTTGTAAAATATTTACAAAATTTTGATATTGAACCTCTTGTATATACGGTTGAGAATGCTAACTATCCAAAAGAAGATACTTCATTAAATAATGAAGTTCCTAAAAATGTAAAAGTTTTAAAACAACCCATTTGGGAACCTACAGATTTGTTATTTTGGAAGCAAAAAAATCAACAAAAAAGTGATGTTTCTAATGCTGTAAATAATGGTTTTTTATCCTTTATAAGAGGCAATTTTTTTATTCCGGATCCTAAAGTGTTTTGGGTAAATTCTTCTGTGAAATATCTACATAAATATCTGCAAGAAAATAAAGTTGATGTAATCATTTCTACAGGTCCGCCACACAGTATGCATTTAATTGCAGAGAAATTAAAGAAAAAAAATAAGATTAAATGGATTGCAGATTTTAGAGATCCTTGGACAGATTTGTATTATAATAAAGAATTTAAACAACTATCGTTTGCTAAAAATAGAAACTTAAAATTAGAAACTTCTGTTTTTAAAAATGCAGATTGTATTTTAACAGTTAGTAATGCTTTGAAAAAAGAATTTGCTAAAAAAGCAACTAGGGTAGAAGTAATTACAAATGGTTTTGATGATGAAGTCTTAGCTGAAAACAGTGTAAAATTAGATAAAAAATTCTCTATATCCTATATTGGATTGTTGCCAAAACAAAGCAATCCTAAAGTATTGTTTAGCGTTTTAAAGAAGCTGTGTTTCGAAAATACCGATTTTAAAAAGGATTTAAAACTCAATTTTATTGGTGATATTTCTGAGGATGTAAAACAGGAAATTTTATCGAATAACTTAATAGAAAACACGAATTTTATTGGGTATGTTTCTCATAAAGAAGCAATAGAATATCAGAAAAAAGCACAAGTTTTGTTACTATTAATTCCTGATGTTCAAAAATCTGAAGGAATTTTAACAGGTAAATTATTTGAATATTTAACAGCCAAAAGACCTATTTTAGCCATTGGTCCAGAAACGGGAGATTTATCAGAAATATTAAAAAACACAAATGCAGGTGTTGTTGTTGGTTTTGATAATGAAGCAAAATTAACATCAGAAATTAAAAAATTATATCAGCAATATACATCAGGAGTTTTAAAAGTGAATTCTATAAATATTGAGCAATATCATAGAAAAGAATTAACGAAAAGTTTATCAGAAATCATAAAAAATATTTAAAAATAAATGGGAATTGTAATTAAACAATCTTTTAAAAACACCCTATTTATTTATTTAGGTTTTGCTGTTGGCGGTATCAATACATTGGTTTTATATACTCGTTTTTTAGAAGATGAATATTATGGTTTGGTAACTTTTTTGTTGGCAACGTCTAATTTATTAATGCCTTTAATTGCACTCGGAATTCATCATACCATTGTAAAATTCTTCTCTAGTTATTTTACAAAAGTAGATAAAGATAAATTTTTATCATCTGTTTTGTTCTTGCCTTTATTAATAGCTATTCCCATTGGTTTTTTTGGAGATCTTTTTTACGAACAAATTAGTAGTTATATATCAGAAAAAAACCCAATTATTAAAGAGTACACATTTGTAATTTACTTAGTAGCTTTTACCTGTGCGTATTTCGAAGTGTTTTATGCTTGGGCAAAAGTGCATTTTCAAACCGTATTTGGTAATGTTTTAAAGGAATTATATAACAGAGTTGTTGTGATGCTCTTATTGTTTGCAGTGTATTTACAGTGGATCACAAAAGCTGAATTTATCTATTATTTAACGGGTGCTTATTTTATTAGAATGTTGCTAATGATGTGGTATGCTTTTAAATTGTATTTACCAAAATTTACTTTTGAGGCACCAGATAATTTTAAAGAAGTTTTACGTTTTTCTATCTATATTATCATGGCAGGAAGTGCGGGAGCTATCATTTTAGATATTGATAAATTTATGATTCCGGGTAAAGAATCCATACAAACAGCAGCTTATTATTCTGTTGCCGTTTTTATAGGCTCTTTTATAGAAGCCCCCAGTAGAGCGATGCTAAACATTTTGCAACCTTTAACATCTAAAACATTAAATGAAGAAAACCATACAGAAGTTGCCTCTTTGTATAAAAAAAGTTCTATTAATTTATTGATAATTAGTGGGTTTTTCTTTGTGGTTATTAATGCAAATATTAAGGAGTTATTTAGCTTGTTACCAGTTCAGTATGCTGGCGGAGCTTTAGTGGTTTTTATGATTTCTCTACTAAAAATGTATAACGGATTTCTAGGAAATAATGGTGCGATTATTAATAATTCTAAATATTATAAAATTACATTACCTTATAGTCTAATCATGGCAATTTCTGTATATTTTTTAAATAAACTCTTTTATTATGAGTTAGATATGGGTACAGACGGATTAGCTTTAGCAACTCTAATTGTTATTTTTTGTGCAAATACAGGAAAGATATTTTTCGTAAAAAGAAAATTCTCCATGACACCTTTTACAGATAAATCATGGTTGATGATTTTATTAATTGCTATGTTATACCTATTGTTTACTTTTTGGGATTTTACTTTTAGCAATATTTATGTTTATAAAATTCCGATTCACCCAATTATAAACATTATCTTAAAAAGTGGATTAATTACACTATTGTATTTGTTTTTTATTATTAAATTAAATATTTCTACAGAAATAACAAAACTATTTAATAAGCTTTATACATAACAATCTATAAAATCGGTAAGCATATGAAACAATAATGCGATACCAATAATCCTTGTTTTTTGAAAGAAAAGTGCTAAAAAATAGATGGCAATGGCTGTATATGTATGTAATGGATGAAAATTGATGCTGCATCTATTTTCTTCAAAAATAGGGTTTGCCAATAAATGATCTAAATCTACCAACATAGAGCATAAAAAAATGAGGTAAACCGTTTTCCAGTTTTTCCTAAAAATGAAAAAAGCGATTAAAAACGGAACTAAAAAATGCAGTGAATAATGTATTATAAATTTTATCATAAAAAAAAAAGGCTTACTCTAAAGTAAACCTTTTTATAAAACTTGATAGAAATTTAGGGGGATATTTTTCTATACTCAAATTTAGATTTTTTTTTGATGATTTAAGTTTACATATGTTAATAAAAATTATTTTTTAGAAATTACTTTTCTAATTCTACTTAATTGTACAGCAGAAATATTTAAAAAAGAAGCTATATGATATTGTGGTATCATGTTTTCGATATTTGGTATTTCTTCTTTTAATTTATAATATCTTTCTGTGGCATTTAGAACCGTTAAATTATAAATTCGGTTTTCAAATAGTAAAAAGATACTTTCTAAGGCATTTGCATACATTAACGCTATGTCTTTATCTTGAAGTGCAAGTTGCTTTAATTTTTTGAAATTGATGGCATATAATTCGCAATCCGTTAAACAGTCGTATGAAATTTCTGACGGCTTATTTTTCACTAAAGCTCCTAGAGAACCGGTAGAGCTAAAAGGTGTAAACAAACTCCTATTATATTCTTTCCCATTAGTATCTGTATAATAAGATCTTACAACACCTTTTTTAAGTATAAAAAGATCTTGTGGTATTTCTCCTTGTTTTGATAAAATATTTTTATGAGAAATTTTTACAAGTTTAGTTAAATCCTCAAATTTTTGATAGGATTCTTCTGATAAATTATGAAAATTATTTATATATTGTTTTAATACGATCATAAAGAAACATTATTTCTGAGTAAAACACTTTGGGGAAATAATGTTCTTTAAAGATATAAAATTTTCTTATAAAAAACTAATTGAATTAGGTCCTTCCATAAAAAGCAAGTCTAATATGGATAAATTTGGTAAAAAGCCATGTTCGTCATCAAACATCTGGATATATTTATCTACTAATTTTTCTGGTTGCTGTTTTATCTCAGCCAATAATCTAAAGTCATTTTCAATAGTTTCTATTTGGTATTCTTTAGTTTTAGAAAAGGTGGTTTCTAATTGTAAAGCATCAGAAACAAATAGAAATGTGTCGATATTTACATCTTGAAGATATTTGTATTTTTTTTCAAAAATAGGCGCTATATCATCTTCAAAAAACTCAAAAAAAGGTGAATTTCTATAGGCTATTTGTAACGATTTAAAATGCTGGTCTTGCCAAGGAAAATCATTTTCAACCAAGGTGTCTTTTGTTTTTTTTCTGCCCTCTTTAGAAAGATGTTTTACAGGAATACTTAACAATTGTTTGCCACTGCTATTAAATATATAACAACGATTTCTGTATCCTTGTTTCTGAAAATTATCATCCATTTCAAAAACAATTTCAGTAGCTTTTACAATTTCTGAATATTGAGAAATAGGAGAGAAGTAGGTAGGTATAAATAATGACATAAAGGCCCTTTTAATTCCCCAAAGGGGAGATTTTAGCAAGTTTATAAAAAGATGCTCTAGCTTTTTTATCAAAAGAAATTAACATAAAAACCTTTGCGAACTTTGCTGTAAACTTTTGCATCTTCGTGTTTATTTAACTTTTTATTTTTACTGCTACTGCTACTGCTACTGCTACTGGATCCTGAGGACTATTTTTTAACTTTTTTTCCTTTATAAAAACTATAGCCAATATAAAGTGCAATTAAAGCAAAAACTACATATCTGTAAGAAACAGGTTCGCCATCGCCACCAACAGTTGTAAACATTCTGTCCCATCTTATCGATTTTAATTTAGCTGTAAAACTTGGTGCATTTGCATCCCAACTAAACCAAATCATTACTGGTTTTCCTAAAACATGATCAAAAGGCACATAACCCCAATAACGAGCATCTAAAGAGTTGTGTCTATTATCTCCAATTAAATAGTAGTAATCTTGTTTAAACGTGTATGAATCTGCTTTTTCTCCATTGATAAAAATATCATCACCATTAATAACCAAATCATTATACTCATAATTTTTAATAATTTGTTTGTAAAAAGGGATGGATGCTGCATCTAATTTAACAGTAGCACCTTTTTTAGGAATATAAATAGGACCAAAATTATCTTGACTCCATTGTAATTTTTCTACATGTGGAAAAATAGCAACATCAGGAGCATGATTTATTTTTTTAACAGAAACAGTAAGCGGATATTTTTCTAATCTTGTTACTTCTTCTTCCGTTAAATTAATGTTGATTTTATTCTCAACATTAATCATTTTTAATCGCTGTGCAAATTGTTGATTTACACCACCAACAACTTCTGTATACAAAGAATCTTGACCAATTTTAGTTAGACTACCATTTTGTTTAATAGCTTCTTGGATTTTTTCATTATTCCAGTATTCCGATAAAATTTTATAAACACCGGTTCTTTCTTTGTCTAGTAAAAACTTTGGATACGTACTTTGACTAATTGGTTCTTTACACTCAAAAGTGTAATAAAATTGTAGTTTTGCTCTGTATGGTAATACATTCTTTTTACCGTTAATGTAAAAATAACCATCTCTCATTTCAAGAGAATCACCAGCAATACCAACACTACGTTTTACATAATTTGTTTTTTTATCAACAGGTTTGTAGGTGAATTTACCTGACGTATCGCCCCACATGGTTGCCAAAGAATCTGCTGGCCAATTAAAACAAACAATATCGTTATTTTTAATTTTTTGTAAACCTGGTAAACGTGTATACGGTAATTGCGGTACTTTAAGGTAAGATGCTGTGCCTATAAAAGGCAAAGAATCATGCACCATTGGAGCAGCAATTACTGTGGAAGGAACTCTTGCGCCGTAATGAAATTTACTTACAAATAAATAATCACCCACTAATAAAGATTTCTCTAAAGAGGATGTTGGTATGGTAAAAGGTTGCATAAAGTAGGTATGTACTAAAGTTGCTGCAATAATAGCAAAGGTTATAGAACTCACCCATTCGCCCAATTCTGATCTTGGTTTAATACTTCTTTCTGCATTGTATGCTGCATCAGTAGTATAGTTGATGTAAAAAATATACAAACCTAAAGTTACCAAAACCAAAAGCGAGTCTATTTTTTTGTAAAAACCAAAAGTTCTGATGGTTTCAATCCAAATAACAGGAAACATTAATAAGTTTACAATTGGTATGAATAATAAAATAATCCACCATTTTGGGCGATTAATTATTTGCATTAAAACCATTGCGTTATAAACTGGCACTGCAGCTTCCCATGCTTTTCTACCTGCTTTTACATACAATTTCCAAGTTCCTAAAAAATGGATTACTTGAATTGCTAGAAAAAAGATAAACCATTGTAAGTATGTCATAATGATATTTTTTAATCCTTTACGAAGGATGAAGATTTATAGTTTAATAAGGCGTAAAATAGTCAAAAATGTTACAGTAATTAACGGATGTTTAACACATCTTTCATAGAAAAAACGCCTGTTTTATCTGCAATCCATTCTGCGGCAATAACAGCACCTAACGCAAAACCTTTTCTGCTGTGCGCTGTATGTTTAATTTCGATGGTATCTACTTCAGATTCGTACCAAACCGTGTGTGTTCCGGGAACATCTGGAATTCTTTTAGCTACAATTGGTATATTTTCTTCGGATGTTTTTTCGCCTAGTTCCCAATTATTTTTAGATGAATTTTCTATAATACCTTCTGCTAATGTAATTGCCGTTCCGCTTGGCGCGTCTAGTTTTAAGGTATGATGAATTTCTTCCATAGAAATGGTATAACCTTCTACAGTTTTCATCATTTTGGCTAACTGTTTGTTTAATTCAAAAAAGATATTTACACCTAAACTATAGTTAGAGGCATAAATAAATGCACCTTTTTTTTCTTCGCATAAAGCAACTGCATTTTTATAGTTATCTAACCAACCCGTAGTTCCAGAAATTACAGGAACATTGTTGTTTAAGCAGTTTGAAATATTGTTAAATGCAGATGTTGGAACACTAAAATCGATGGCAACATCTGCCAAAGTAATTTCAATTTCGTCATCAACATCTTTTCTAATTACTATTTCATGACCTCTGGAGATTGCTATTTTCTCAATCTCTTTTCCCATTCTTCCGTAACCTAAAAGTGCAATTTTCATTTTAAAAATTATATTTTATTGTTAATCCAAGAGTAGGTGTTTCTATTCTTATCGGATCCATTATTAATGCTGGTTTAAATGATATAGTATCATCTGTATTAAATTGAAGTAAATGTGCGTTAACGCTGGCTTCAACAATTTGTAAAATGTAAATAATAACGCCAGATAATAAAGACATATCTCTATTTTCACTTAACTGCTCTTGGGCAGTTTCTAAAGTAGTTAATGACACAGAAGAAACTCCATCGTCATCAGTAAACTCATCTTGCAAACCATTTTTTCTTAACTTGTAAGCAGTTCTATACCTTTTATATTCTTGGTTGTTTATCTGATAATAATAAGCAGGTACTGCTAAAGCGGCCCATACTATTGGTGCTTTCCAATATTTTTTATTATAGATCTGTCCCATTCCTGGAAAAATTGCAGAATAAAAAGCTGCTTTAGAAGGAGCCAAAGGGTCGTAAATACCTTCAGTGAAATTGATATCTCCTTTAATTTTTACATCTGTAGAATCTTTTTGAGCAAAAAGAGTTGCTGAAAAAAAAGCCAATGCAAGTATGAATATGTTTTTTTTAAAAAACACTTATTTTAATAAGTTTTTTATTCTGTTAAAGTCTTCTTCTGATAGAAACGGAATTGAAATTTTTCCTTTACCATTGCTGCCAACGGTAATATCTACTTTATTACCAAAGTAATCACCCATGTCTTTGATACTTTCTTTTATGTAAGCGGGTATAATTTTCTTTTTTGGTTTTGCAATTGCCCCAGATTTTAAGTTTTTCACTAAATCTTCGGTTTGTCTTACAGATAATTTGTCACGCAATATTTTCTCGTAAATGGCTAATTGATCTTCTGTATTATCAACATTAATCATTGCGCGTCCGTGGCCCATAGAAATAAAGCCATCTCTCATACCCGTTTGTAAAATAGGATCTAATTTTAGCAAACGTAAATAATTGGTTACCGTAGATCTTTTTTTACCAACACGTACACTTAAATCTTCTTGTGTTAATTGAATTTCATCAATTAAACGTTGGTAAGAAAGTGCTACTTCTATTGGATCTAAATTTTTACGTTGTATATTTTCAACCAATGCCATTTCTAGCATTTCTTGGTCGTTTGCCAAACGTATATAAGCAGGTACTGTAGCGTTTCCTAATAATTTTGATGCTCTAAAACGACGCTCACCAGAAACTAATTGAAACTTGTTTCCTTCTAATTTTCTTACTGTAATTGGTTGAATAACACCTAATTCTCTAATAGAACTAGCTAGTTCTCGTAAAGATTCTTCATCAAAATAAGTTCTTGGTTGAAAAGGATTTACTTCAATTGAACTTAATTCAATTTCAATAATACTACCAACCACTTTATCCGCATCTTTATCTGTTGCAGAATTGATGTTTGGTGATTCTTGTAATAATGCAGATAATCCTCTTCCTAAAGCTTGTTTCTTAGTTGCCTTCGCCATTTACTTTTGCTTTTTTATAATTTCTTGGGCTAAATTTATATAATTTACAGCTCCTTTACTTGTAGCATCATAAGCAATAATGCTTTCTCCATAACTTGGTGCTTCACCTAAACGTGTATTTCTTCTAATAATTGTATCAAAAACCATGCTTGAAAAATGTTTTCTAACTTCATCTACAACTTGATTAGATAAACGTAAACGAGAATCGAACATCGTTAAAAGCAAGCCTTCTATATCTAAATCTGGATTATGAATTCGTTGAATACTTTTAATAGTATTTAACAATTTACCCAAACCTTCTAATGCAAAATATTCACATTGAATAGGGATGATTACAGCATCTGCAGCAACCAAAGAGTTTAAGGTTATTAAACCTAAAGATGGTGCACAATCTATTAAAATATAATCGTAATCATCTTTAACTTCCTCTAAAGCTCTTTTTAGCATGTACTCTCTATCTTGCTTGTCTACCAATTCGATTTCTATAGCAACTAAGTCTATATGAGCAGGAATAAGGTCTACATTAGGAGATGTTGTTTTTACAATTACATCTTTAGCAGAAGCAGTGTGCTCTAATACTTGGTATGTTCCTTGTTCTACAGCATCTACATCAATACCTAAACCAGAAGAAGCATTTGCTTGAGGATCAGCATCAATTAATAAAACTTTTTTTTCTAAAACGCCTAAAGATGCTGCTAAATTTATGCTTGTTGTAGTTTTACCTACCCCACCTTTTTGATTTGCTATTGCAATAATTTTCCCCATTAAAAAACGATATTATTAAGATGTAAAATTACAATTTATTATCCTTTCATAAACTGAAAGATGTTAACAAAAATATAATTTTTTAAAGCACTGATAATTAACATGTTGTATTATTTAGGATTCGTCTTTTAAACAATTTTTAAGAATTAAAACATACAGGCTTTAAAAACAAGCTTTTTACAGTTAATTATTTTTTAAAGGAGTGTTTTTAAGTACCTCAAGTAAAAATTTCCAAAATTTTTGAGTTGATGAAATTTGTGCACGTTCATCAGGAGAATGAGCTCCTTTAATCGTTGGTCCAAACGAAACCATGTCTATTTTTGGGTAATTCTGACCTAAAATTCCACATTCTAATCCTGCGTGGCAAGCCGCAACTTTTGGAGCTTCGTTAAATAAGTCGGTGTAAATATGAGTCACCGTTTTTAAAATTTCTGAATTTACATTTGGTAACCAACCCGGATATGTTCCTGAAAATTCAACCTCAAAACCCGCTAATTCAAAACAAGCACGTAACGAGTTTGCTAAATCCCATTTATTAGTTTCTGATGATGAACGCGTTAAACAACCAATTTTTATTGCGCCATCTTTTACGATAACTCTAGCAACATTGTTAGATGTTTCCACTAATCCTTCAACATCCGGACTCATTCTGTAAACGCCATTCAAGGCAGCGTAAATTGCTTTTGTAAATCCTTCTTGTACACCTAAATCCATTACTTTTTTAGGTGATGGAACTTCTTTAATTTCTATGGATAAGTTCGTTTCTAATGTTGAAAACTCTTCTTTTATATTGTTAATAAGTTCGTTGGTTTCAAATAAAAAGGGTTCTTTAGAAATGGTGTCAATCACAATCGTAGCAACACTTTCTCTAGGAATTGCATTACGCAAACTACCTCCATTTATTTCTGATATTCGTAAACCAAAATTAGCAAAACCATCAAACAAAATCCGATTCATAATTTTGTTTGCATTTCCTAAGCCTTTTATAATATCCATTCCAGAATGACCGCCATTTAAACCTTTTACGGTTATAGAAAAAGCAGTTGTGTTTTGTGGAGTTTCCTCTTCTAAATACGTTCTTGTTGCTGTAACATCAACGCCGCCAGCACAACCCATTCCAATTTCATCATCTTCTTCGGTGTCTAGATTTAATAAGATTTCGCCTTCTAAAACACCTCCTTCTAGTCCCATTGCACCAGTCATTCCTGTTTCTTCATCAATAGTAAATAACGCTTCGATTGTTGGATGCTCAATTTCTTTGGATGATAAAACAGCCATAATTGCAGCAACTCCCAAACCATTGTCTGCGCCTAAAGTGGTTCCTTTTGCTTTAACCCAATCGCCATCTACATACATTTTAATTCCTTCTGTATCAAAATCAAAAATAGTGTCTGCATTTTTTTGATGAACCATATCTATATGACCTTGCATTACCACTGTTTTTCTGTTTTCCATTCCAGAAGTTGCAGGCTTTTTAATGATAACGTTCCCCACTTTATCAACAACAGTTTCAAGATTTAGTTTTTTACCAAAATCAACCATAAATTGAATTATTTTCTCTTCTTTTTTTGAAGGACGAGGAACAGCATTTAAATCTGCAAAATGATTCCAAACTGTTTTTGGTTCTATGTTTCTAATATCTTGACTCATGTTTTTCTTTAATTAGGACCTCAAAAGTACGGTTTTTAAAGCCAAAAAAAAACCTTCTGTAAAAGAAGGTTCGTTAAATTTTAATGGATGATTAATTAATTTCAATAATTACATCAGCTATATTTTTTCGTACTTTTTTTAAGTCTTTCATATAGTCATTTTCTGCTCTAAAGCCCACTGGTAAAACAAGTATAGACGTTAAATTGTGTGAATCTAAATTTAAAATTTCATCATATTTTTCAGGAATAAAACCTTCCATAGGACAAGAATCTATTTTTTCTAAAGCACAAACAGTAAGTAAATTACCAAGTGCTAAATAGGCTTGATTTTTGTTCCATATAAATAATTCTTCTTGCGTTTTTTTGCCGATTTCATTGGTTAAAAACTCTTTAAAAGGATTTAAAACTGAGTCTGGCGTATTTCTAATTTCTGTTACAAGTTTAAAATAATTTGTAACTTCTTGTGTAGTATATTTTTTTGGTATACAAATAACCAAAAGATGCGAGGCGTCAACAACTTGCGGTTGTTTCCAAGAATGTTTAAGTAATTCTTTTTGAATGTCTTTATTTTGTACAATTACCAATTTTATGGGTTGCAATCCATAAGAAGTTGCAGTTAAATTAAATGCGTTTTTTAACGTTTCTATTTGTGTTTTAGAAAGTGTTTTTTCTTTGTCAAAATTTTTAACAGCATATCGCCATTGTAAACTTTTTATCGTATCCATTTGTAACATTTAGATTGTAAAAATAAATGATTCTTAAAAATGAAATTTTCTATTTGCATTGTTAAAATTTATAAGGAAATAAATTTTTTTGTAACTTTAACAAAAAAGCATGACAGAAGAATTTTTGTATTACATATGGCAATATAAACTATTTGCTAAAACCGCTTTATGTACTTCGGATAATTTGCAACTAAGTATTTTAAAATCTGGAACTCATAATAAAAATGCTGGACCCGATTTTTTAAATGCTCAACTAAAAATTGATGAGCAACTTTGGGTAGGAAATGTAGAAATGCATGTAAAATCTTCTGATTGGTATTTACACAATCATGAAGAAGATACAAATTTTGATGCCGTAATTTTACATGTTGTTTGGGAACATGATGCAGCTGTTTTTATGAAAAACAACCAACCATTACCAACTTTTGAAATCAAGAATTTTGTTGATGAAAAGTTATTATATAATTACAATAGGTTGATTTATAGTAAACAAAGTTGGATTCCTTGTGGAAATCAACTTAAAAATGTAGAGGGATTTCTAATAGACAATTGGTTGGAACGTTTGTTTTTTGAGCGATTAGAGCAGAAATCAGTTTTTATCAAAGAAATTTTAAAGCAAACAAATTATGATTTTGAGGCAGTTTTGTTTCAATTATTAGCCAAGAATTTTGGATTAAAAGTAAACGGAGATGCTTTTTTACAATTAGCTAAATCTCTTGATTTTGTGGTTGTTAGAAAAGAACGTTTTGATGTACAAAAATTAACGGCTTTGTTTTTTGGGCAAGCAGGTTTTTTAGAAGATGAGTTCGAAAATGAGTATCATGCAAAATTAAAAATTGAGTACAATTATTTAAAACACAAGTATGGTTTGAAATCTATTGCTAAAAATAATTTTCAGTTTTTTAGAATGCGACCTCAAAATTTTCCAACAATTAGAATTGCACAGTTGGCTTCCTTAATTTTTACCCATCAAAATTTATTTTCAAAATTGATGAATATCAACAAAAAAGAAGATTTTTACAAGTTGTTTTCTTTTGATATTCAAGAGTTTTGGAAAACGCATTATACTTTTGAAAGTGAATCTAAAAAATCAGCAAAAAAACTAACAAAATCATTTGTAGATTTACTGTTGATAAATACGATAATTCCTTTAAAATTTCTCTATTTACAAAGTAGAGGAGCGGTAGATGAAGAAGAAATTCTGCGATTAATTAGGCAAATCTCATCAGAAAAAAATAGTATCATTGATCAATTTTCAGTGTTAAAAATTAACTCTAAAAACGCTTTAGAAAGTCAGGCTTTATTAGAACTTAAAAACAACTATTGCACAAAGAAACGCTGTTTACAATGTGCAATAGGGAATAATTTAGTAAGAAATTAATTTATTTTTTTGGATTTAAAATTTCGTTTATAATTTTTAAACAATCTCTATAATGGTATTTTGTAATGCTATTTACATTGCTGTTTTTTCCAATAGATAATTGAAAGTTTAAAGCATCAAATTCATACCTAATTACAGAACTGATATCTGTGTTTTTAGATTCTTTGTCATTTAATAAATATCCTAATCTAGTAAGATAAGATTTTTGTAGATTTCGTCTAAAAACATCTGTATTTCTGCCTTGAGTTAATTCTTTAAAAATACCATTTCTTAGCTCTTTGATCATATCAGAAATTGCATAAAAATCATCTTGAAGAACTTCTGCATCCATCATTCTTTTTAAAGTAGTTGTATTTAAAATCGAATTTAATTGTCTGCTTTGTAAATTAGACATTACATCTATATAGCCATCTTCTTTAGAGTTTGCTAAAATATTTTTATCCAATAACCAATCTTGGGTTTCAAAAACATTTTTGTGCAACCATTTTAAAGATTCTTTTTGTTTGTTTTTTGAAACAGGAATGTAAATATTTCCTTCTTGATTCGGTTTTTTATTAAACTCATAAACGCCGCCAATATTGCCAGCAACATGACCAGCATATCTGCTCCAAACACTTAGAAGTTCACCATATAATTCAGACAAATCAGCATAATTATTGGTTTGATTTGAAGTCCAATCTTCTAAATTTTTAGCAACAATTTTAAGATTATTAATTCCGTATGTCGATGCTTTTACTTGGTCATTACCAATTCCTTCAGTTTGTGCAGAAGGATCAAAACGTTCACCACCAAATCTATAAATAGGATTGTCTTCTTTTTCTTCAATCCAAGAATCTAATGTTTTAATTTCTTGCTCCGGATTTTTTACATTCGGAATTTTACGATATCCCCAGTTAATAGAATAATGATCGTAAGGCCCTAATTGACGAATAAATCGGATGTTTTTATCGCCAGGTTGCGCTACATAATTATAACGCGCATAATCCATAATCGTTGCTGCGATTCCCATTTTTTGGGTAAAATTTCCAGAACGCAACGAATCTACAGGATACGCATAACTCGCGGCCATATTATGAGGTAAACCCAATGCATGACCAACTTCATGAGAAATTACCATTCGCATCATTTCTCCAATTTCTTCTGCAGGCGTATCTAAAGTTCTTGCGGATGGATTTGCTGCCCCAGTTTCTAATAAATAACGATTTCTGTAAGAACGTAAATGATTGTGATACCAAATGATATCGCTTTCAATAATTTCTCCAGTTCTTGGATCAGAAACACTTGGCCCTGTTGCATTTCTGGTGGTGCTTGCAACATATCTTATAGATGAATACCGAACATCTTCCATACTAAATTCTGGATCTTCTTCTTGTGTTGGCGCATATTTTGCCATAATTGCATTTTTAAAACCAGCAGTTTCAAAAACTTTTTGCCAATCATCAACCCCTTGTTTTATGTATTTTTTTAATTTATCTGGCGTTGCCGGATCTAAATAATACACAATTGGTTTTATAGGTTCTACCAATTCTCCTCGGTTATAAGCTGCCAAATCTTTTGGTTCTAAACGCCAGCGTTTAATGTATCTTTTATCATCTGCTTTTAAAGCTTCTGAACTATAATCTACATTTCCTAATGAAAAATACCCAACTCTTTTATCGTAAATTCTAGGCATCATTTTATCTTCTGGTAATAAAAACATAGATTGATTGATGCGCAAAGTAATCGTGTTTGTTGAGGCGTTACTTGGTGGTTCATCTGCATCAAAAGTAAAATCTTGCACCACTTCAATGTTTTTTGGATAACTTTTTATACTGTTGATAAAACTTCTAGAAGGATCTAATCTTTTTACTTTATATGTTTTTCTAAATGAATCTGGCAAACCAGAAATTGCTTTTACATCCGTAGAAAAGAAATCAGAAACATCTACTAAAACAGCTGTAGAATCTATGTTTTGTGTTTTTATATCAAATGCATAAATAACGGGTTCTAAATTATTTGCCACTACAGATTTGTAAATTGGCAAAGAATCATTGGCAATAGCGTTGTATGATTTTACTTTTAAAAGGATTTTGTTTTTAAATTGTTCCCAAACAATTACTTGTGTATTTATTTTTGATCCCGCATTTACATAACCACCACCTAAACCTGCAGGCAATTCTTTTAGTCTAGTAACCAACAACATTTCTTTTCCTAAAAAAGATTTAGGAATTTCATACATAAACTTGTCGTTCGTTTCATGAACTTTAAAAACGCCATCATCAGTTTTGGTTTTTGAGGTTACAAAATCAGTGTATTTTGGAGTTTTGCTTTTTTCTGGTTTTGTTTGCTCGTTTTCTTTGTTTTTTGATTTTTTTCTTTGTGCATTTATTTCTGATGGAAAAATGAGAATAGAAAGTAAAAAGAGGAGTACTAATTTTTTCATAAGTGGTTTTTATTTAGTCCTCTAAAATAAGAAAAATGACGTTAAAACTACGTTGAGATTCTAATAAAACAGAAAAAATAGCAGCTGAAATAACGATTATTTTTTTTATGTAGAAAAAAACGGATGATTTTCTAGAAAAAAAACATAGAATTTTAAAGCTCTTAAAATCAATATATTAATAATTTTAGGATCCCTATAAATGGGGGGTAATACCCCATTTATGGGGATTGACTTGTGTGTTTTTTTCTTTTAGATTTGTTAAAAAGAAATTATTTAAGATGAGGTTAAAATAAAAATAAGATTCCTCTTTTTTATTTAGATAAAAAAAATGAATATAAATTATGACTTCTCTCATAAAATAAACATTTAAAAAAGCTGCTTATTTGCAAAAAATGAATTTTAATTTAAATTTTTAATATATGAAAAGAATTAGACTATTACTTATTCTGTGCTTTGCTATTGTAACTAATGTCAAAGCTCAACAACAATTAGATTGTGAATCTAATTTTAAAAATGCACTTTCTTACCTCAAAATGCCAGAAAATGTAAAAAACGACTCGCTAAAAGCAGTTGACCTTTTAAAACCATGCTTAGAGTTTAGGTGACCCAAATGCTCAGTTATTAATGGGTAAACTTTATGTTGGGCAAGGTAATGAAGACAATTACAAAAAAGCGTTTAAACTTTTTAAAAAATCTGCAAAGCAAAACAATGATATGGCAATGACAGATTTAGGTATTTTATACAAATATGGTAGAGGTTGTAATTTAAATTTTAATAAAGCTAGAAAATGGTTTGAAAAAGCAGCTGAGTTAGGCAATGATAAGGCTGCCTATAGTTTAGGTTATTTATATTTAAAAGGTTTTGGTTCTATAGATCAAGATTATTTAAAAGCGGTTTATTGGTTCGAAAAAAGTGATTATCCAATGGCTACTTATTGGTTAGGTACCTGCTACTATTATGGTTATGGAGTAGAAAAAAACATTGCAAAAGCCAATGAATTATTAGGTACTAATTTTGCAAATGTTGTTTCTGCTAATACTAGTTCAAATGAAGTGGATGATTCTTATAGTAATGAATCTGAACATGTAGCAGAAGGCTCAAGCGTAACAACTGGTAAAATTGAAGTTTTAGAAGGTGATTTGTTAGGAAAATGGAAAGGTACTTTATTGAAGTACGATTGGTCTGGTAAATTCATTGAACAAAAAAATATGATTCAAATTGAATTTGAAAATGATTCTGTAGACTCAATTTTAAGATATAAAATAACTCAAGAAGACCAAGCAATTACTGGGGATGTATTTCAAATTGATACCACTATCTATTTTGAAGAAGCAAAAATAAAATTACCGCATACTAGTTTTGATGAAAGAATTCCAAGTGAAATAGAATATGAATTGTTGTCAAGCGATTTTGTTATCAAAAATTTTAATGGTCAAAAATATTTAATTGGAAGTTTGGAAAGCTTTATACCAAATTTTAATGAAATAGGAGCACCTTTAAAGTTAGTTTTAAAGAAAATTGAAACTTTTGCAAATAGTAATGAAGAGCTTACTGATGAATTGTTGGATGCATTAGCTGACCAAGAAGAAAGTTTTATAAAATTGTATCCTAATCCTTTTGAAAGCGATTTAATAATCTCCTACACATTAGAAAAAACAAGTTTTGTGGAAGTTAGAATTACAAATGTAAACGGCACAAAAAATACGATAGTTGCAAAAGGTAATGATCAAAAAAAAGGAAAACATAACTATTTTGTAGACGGTAGTAATTTTGATAAAGGGATGTATTTGGTAACTGTGGTTGTTGATAATCTGAAAAAAACTAGATTAATTATTAAAAAATAAAGCTATGAAGTTAAATAAATATATTGTAACCCTACTTTTTGTAAGTATACAAATTGTAAGTTATGGTCAAAAAAAGGATATTTTTTTAAATGAATTCATGTTTTCTGATGATTTTAATGATGTTGTATATTCTAAAAGTGGGACAACTAATACTTGTTGTATTAATACAGAGAATTTAGATTTTAATTGGAGTAATGGTTGGAGTATAAATACTTTCGGTACTGCAATTAGTAACGCATCAGCAATAGAACAAGCAAAATTAGAGGGTGTAAATCAATGGTATGAAAACCAATTTAATATTATTAAAGATTTAATAAATAATAAATATGGTACAAAACACTCAAATATTGAAGAAGCTAAAAACGATATTTTTCTAAGAACAGAAGAAAACAACATTTTTAAAAATTCTATTAGTCTTAAAAATGAATATGGTAAATTATTATCTGATGGTAGTAATAAGAAATCTTTAAATATTAAAAATTTAGCATTATTACAGATAAGAAAAAATGAAATTTTATCTGGTAATATCAATAATCCCGTTTATCCATTTATTAATATTAATGGTGTTACCCTAAAAGATATTAAAGATGTAAACTTATTAAACGAACTCTGGAATAATCAAATTAAAGCTTTTGGTGCTAATCATTATAATAATCATAATAACTATCTTATATATAATAAGTTATTAACTATTTCAAATGATTCTGATTATAAAAAGGAGCTACTAAGGTTAAAGAATGAATATTATAATAGTTTTGGAGATTGGGATAGGCTAAATTTAATGCAAGTTTTTTTAAATTATGAAGAGTTTAAGAAATATACACAAATTCCTTATGTTTTTCCTCAGCATTTGTCACAGTTTGCAGCTTTTCAAAAATTAGATCAAGCTACAGCAGAAAACATCAGAAATTATACTATAAATAACAAAGGAGGTGCTCGTTCTATTTTTGACCCTTATTATGATATGTATGGGCCATTCTATTACTTATGGGTTGCAAGAGAAGATAGGCAAGAGGCTATAGAACAAGTTAATAGAATATTAGAGCAGAGACAAAATACAATTAACGAAGCAATGAGTAATGTTAAAAATTGGTTTTTAGACGTAGATAATGATGGTTATCACGCAAAGGGTTCTTCACCAAGAGTACAATACCAAAGCCCAGGAAATGGTTGGAGAGAAGGTGTTTCTAAAGGTGAGGATTGTGCTGATGCAAATAAACATAAAAATGTTATTTATAGTAATGTATGTGTTGATGAATGCGAATTAGCGAAAGCTGCAAAAAACATTTATAATACTAATGGTACTATAAAGCAAGATGCTTATACTAATTCCATTGATGTTAAGGGGGATTTTGGAGATGGTTGGGTTTTAGCAAAAATTGACAATTTAAACTTAGGTAATGATTTTCAATTTTCAAATAATATAAGTGGTTTTGATTCAGCTTTGTATTTTAAAGAAGTTTCTGGACATAAAGAGTATCTTTACGTAACAAGAGGTACAGATGTTACGTCTTTCAATGATTGGGCAGCAAACTTAATTCAAGGAGTACCACAGATAGCTATAACAGCATCACAATATGAGCAATCAGTTGCAAATGCAATTAAAATACATAATTCAATTGGTGTAAATGATGTTTTGTTTTTTGCAGGGCATTCACTTGGTGGTGGGTTAGCAACAGCAAATTCTTTAGCAACGGGTGATATAGCTTTTACTTATAATGCAGCTGGTTTGGGTATAAGCACTTTAATAAGTATTGTTGGTATTAATGGTCGTAGACTTATAGAAAATTTAAGAGAAAATGAGCATTTGATAAATGCAACCATTAATTCCGAAGAAATACTAAATTATTACTTTACAAAAATTGGTTTAGGAGCACAAGGAAATAAAACCTTTTTAGATGGTATACTAGCAACAAGGGTTAGAGATTTTGATAATTTATCAGAAGAACAGTTTAAAAAAGCAAATGAAGCTGCAAATGATTTTAAATTAAAAGAAGCTTATGGGTTCTTAAAAAATGGACTTTCAAATAAGTACAAAGCAAATAAATTTCGTTTAGATTTACATGAAATGGATCAAGTTTTAAAATTATTAGGATGCAATTAATAAGAAATAAATTAAAAATAATTTTCTGTTTACTTTTAGTAACCTCTTGTGTTAAAAACACAGAAGAAGATGCTAGAAAAAGATATAAAGAGCTTATTGAAGATAAAGTTTGGTGTGAAATGGATTCAAAGAATAAAATTCTCTTTGAAAATGGTTATTGTAAAAAGTATATAAATGATTCTTTATCAGTTTTAGGTGATTATAAATTAATAATAGAACCGGCTTACGGAGCAGGTGAATGGATGATGCCAAATAATAAAATTAAAATTAATACAATATCTGGTAATAAATATTTTCTTGAACTTGATGTGGATAGTGATCAAAAATATTTAACTTTTCGTGAAGAAAAGAATAAATCGATACTTTTTTTATTAGATGATTGTACCATGGAATATGGAGATTCTATTACTTATGTTTTTTATAAAAATAATAATTACAAATTGATTACTTTAAAATAATTAATGAAGAAATATATCCTATTTTATTTAGTTTCAATAATGTTTTTTTCTTGTAAAAAAAGAAACAAAGAAGAATGGACAGTTTTTTTAAAGGAAAAAATTGAAAATACAAGTTGGGAAACTGGTTATAATAATGAAAATATAATTTTTAAAAATGACTCATTAAGGTTAATGAGAAATGACTCATTGATAAAAGAAATAAGTTACAATATAGAAGGCAAACCTCCAACAGGTCTTATGGGTTATGGAAGTTTATTTTATTTACGCACCAATAACAAAAAATTTGAACTAAAATTTTGGGATAATTATAAAATCTTAGTTCTTCGTAATTATGAACCTATTAATTTTTTATTGACTAGTAAAAAAGATAAAGAAGTTATAGATTCTTTAATATTAAATGGAATGATTAAAGAAAATATTAGTAATAGGTTTTCAATACAAAAAATAGATTCAATACTTTCTAATAAATAATAGTATAAAATAAATCCCAATCAAATTTTTGATTGGGATTTCTATTTTTTATCAAAAGAATTAATACAAACTCTTAAACTTCCCCTAATTGGCGCAAGCATACTGCTCGTGAACGTAAACAACTACTATATTTTACAGAATAACAAAATGTTATATTTTTTTTAAAAAAAAAGTAATCATTCTTTAAATAATTTTGGTTTTAATATTTTTTATAATATACTAATTGCAGACAATCGCTTCTTTAGCTAGGGAGTATGGAATTGAAGTAATATTTTTGGCAGAATAAATTAAATAAAAAATATGATACAAATTTTAAGAACTCATTTAATAAAAGTAAATTTTTCAGAAAAATATGCAAGTATATGCAATGCATATAAAGATTTTGAGAATGGAAAAAAGATTTTTAAAAAACAAATAGATACTGTCATTGAATCAAATAATTTTGATTTAGAATATAATAGCAAGGATAAAGTCTATTATAAAGATTATATTTTAAATAAATTTTTATTGAGATTTTCATTTAAAATTAAAGATGGGATGGTTGAATTGTTTTATTTTATTACAGATAAAAGTAATAATGAATTTGTAGTTAAAAGATTTAATAGTATGTGTAAAATTGAAAATGAAAAATTTGATGATTTAGTAAAGCATCCTGTTCCAATTGTAAGTACTCTTGAGGGATTTAATGAGGTTTTATCAGAATCTTTATTTTTGCATAATGAGTTTATTAGTACATTTCAATAATAAAAAACCTCTTATTTTTCAATAAGAGGTTTTTAAAAATAAAAGAAAATGAAAAAGTGTTGCGTCTTAATTTTATTTATAATTCTTTATTTACACAAAACAAAAATATACCATTACCTAATGGCATTGGTTTTGAAGTTAGATATATTGATACATCTATAACTCCAATTTTTAGTATTGATGTAACTCAAAAAGGTAAAGTTTCTTTCGAAGATATAGATTTGCTTATGGTAAATTTAAATGATACAATTTCCAAATATTTATTTAAATTTCCAAGTAAAATTCTTAATATAAAGGCTTATATTTATGCACATAAGAAGATACCTTATCAACAAATAGAAGATTTAAAATATGAGATTACAAAAGGTAGTTTATTTAAAATAGTTTACATCACTGACGCTTATGATGAAAAATTAAAAGGAATCCCTTTTAGGTTGCATCGCACATCAATAAAGAAAAAAGTAATAAAAAAGGAGCAGGATGAAATAGTTGTTGACATTCCTTTTTCAATGGATATTGGTGAAGAAATAATAGAGAACTTATACGATTTAAATTTCAAAAAAGTAAAAGAGCTTTTAAAAAAATGTAATTATAGTTACGTTAAAATATATCATAAAAGTAAAGTAATCATTAATGGACAAGAAGTTTCATTAAAAAAAGAAAAAGAAATTTATAGTTTATTAAAAGGAAAAGATTTTATCTTTTTAGAGGCAGATAATAAAGTATCTTACAGCGTTTATTTAAAAAATTTATCGGTTTTGCATAAGAGTTTCAGCAATGATGAGGCATTATTTCCATTCATAGAAATATCATCAGAATTACAAGAAATTATTGAGGATAAAAAAATAAAGTTTTAAATTAAAAATCCCAAACATTTTGTTTGGGATTTTTAATTTTAAATAGAAATAAGTTTAATACAAACTTTTAAATTTTGTTGGATTAGCTTCATGCATAATCTCGTATATTTTTTCAAAAATATCTTCTGCAGAAGGTTTAGAAAAATAATCACCATCTGTTCCGTATGCAGGTCTGTGTGCCTTTGAGGTTAAAGTAGCTGGTTTGCTATCTAAAAACTCATAACCATTTTGATTTTCTAAAATCTCTTGTAAAATATATGCAGATGCTCCTCCAGGAACATCTTCATCAATAACGATTAACTTGTTTGTTTTTGCTAAGCTCTTTACACAATCGTGATTTAAATCAAAAGGCAATAAACTTTGTGCATCAATAATTTCTATTTCAATTCCGTCTTGTGCTAAATCTTTCGCAGCTTCTTCCACCAAGCGCAAAGTAGATCCGTAAGAAACAACTGTAATATCTAAACCTTCTCTAATCGTTTCTACAACACCAATTGGCGTTTTAAATTCACCTAAATTTAGGGGTAATTCTTCTTTTAAACGATAGCCATTTAAACATTCAATTACCACTGCAGGGTCGTCTCCTTCTAATAAAGTGTTGTAAAATCCGGCTGCTTTTGTCATATTTCTAGGCACCAAAACATGAATTCCTCGTACGTTATTTATAATTCCGCCCATTGGCGAACCGGCATGCCAAATTCCTTCTAATCTGTGGCCACGAGTTCTTATAATTAGCGGAGCTTTCTGTTTGCCAAAAGTTCGGTAACGTAAAGTGGCTAAATCATCGCTCATTATTTGTAAAGCGTATAATAAATAATCTAAATATTGCACCTCTGCAATAGGTCTTAAACCTCTCATGGCTAAACCTATACCTTGGCCAATAATAGTAGCTTCTCTAATCCCTGTGTCAGAAACTCTTATTTTACCATATTTATCTTGCAATCCTTCTAAACCTTGATTTACATCACCAATAAAACCAGCATCTTCACCAAAAATTAGAACATCATCATGTTTTTTAAGTATGGCATCAAAATTATCTCTCATGATAATTCTGGCATCCACAAAGTTTTTTTCTTGAGAATAGCTTGGTTTTCTTTCTAAGACATTTTGTACACTTACATCAGAATTATTTACTAAATGTGTTGAGTATCTTTCATAGCCATTATTGATTGCTCCTTTTACAAAATTTTGTAATTCTATTTTTGCAACAAAATGTTCATCTTTTAAATAACGTAAACATTTTCTGGTTGCTACTAAAATTTCTTTTCTAGTTGGTTCTGCTATTTCTAGTAAATCTTTTCTATATTTATTTATAAAAGTACCATTTGCACTTTTGCTGGCAACTTTTTCTAATATCTCTGAAGCTACTATAAGTTCTGCTTTTATTTCATTTAAATAGGCATTCCAAGCATTTCTTTTTGCGTTGGTAACTTCTTTTTTTGCTTCTTTTTCTATGAGGATTAATTCTTCTTCAGATGCTACAAAACGTAAAGTATCTCCAGTTTCAGTTTCTAATTCGAATTCTAAAATCCATTTTCGCATTTTGGCAATACAATCATGGTTTTGTTCCCATTGCAATCTTTCTTTAGGTTTGTATCTTTCATGAGAACCAGAAGTAGAATGTCCTTGGGGTTGTGTTAATTCTTTAACATGAATTAAAACGGGTATATGTTGTTCTCTTGCAATTTTTGCTGCTTTTTGATATACATCAACTAGTTGCACATAATCCCATCCGTTAATTACAAAAATTTCATAACCATCTTTTTCTTGATCTCTTTGAAACCCATTTAAAATTTCTGATATACTTTCTTTTGTAGTTTGATATTTTGCGTGCACAGAAATACCATATTCATCATCCCAAATACTCATAATCATGGGTACTTGCAATACTCCGGCTGCATTTATCGTTTCAAAAAACACACCTTCGCTTGTACTTGCGTTTCCAATTGTACCCCAAGCTATTTCATTTCCATTAATAGAAAAATTAGTTTTATGTTGTACGCTTTTTTCGGTTCTGTATATTTTTGATGCTTGTGCTAAACCTAATAAACGAGGCATTTGCCCAGCAGTTGGAGAAATATCTGCACTAGAATTGTATTGTTCGGTTAAGTTTTTCCAATCGCCATTTTCGTCTAAGCTATGCGTTGCAAAATGACCTCCCATTTGTCTACCTGCAGACATTGGATCTTCGTTTATATCTGAATGTGCATATAAACCTGCAAAAAATTGTTGCGCAGTTAATTCGCCAATTGCCATCATAAACGTTTGATCTCTATAATAACCAGATCTAAAATCGCCTTTTTTAAAGGCTTTTGCCATCGCTAATTGAGGCACTTCTTTTCCGTCGCCAAAAATTCCAAACTTTGCTTTACCCGTTAAAACTTCTCGTCTTCCTAGTAAGCTACATTCTCTACTTATTTTTGCAATTTTGTAGTCATTAAGTACTTCGTTTTTAAAATCATTAAATGTAATTTCCTGATTATTAGAAGTAACCGTTTCTTGTAGCATGTTTCTATTGGTTTTTATCTTTTACAAAGATAGTTTTTTTAATTGATATTTAAAAATATCTTGATTGTTTGAGAATATGTTAATTTAATTGTCATATTTTTTATTTTTTATGAATATAATACAAAAAAAAAGAGATAAAGTTTTCACAATATCTCTTTTTAAATAAAATTTATATTAATTTATTAAAATAGCCTGCTACAAAGATCGCCTGGTACTTGAAAATCGTCAATAACGATATTGTCTGAATTAAAAGTATAATCATAATCATAAGCAGATCCGCCAAAGTAAACTCTATACTTTTGTGGTTCACCAATACGTGCTCTGTAAATATATCCTCTACCAGACCATGTATATCCAACCCATCTCCAATACGAATATTGTCTTCCGTAATAAGTATAAGTTTCTAGTCTGTATATGTATAAAAATGGTCTTAATATCTTGTTACCACATTTTGCGGTATATTGGATATTAATATTTTTTATTTGTGGTTTTGGCGGAATTGCACTTGTAATTGCTGCTCCGTCTAATGTTATTGTACTACTGCTACAGCCATCAAAAGCTTCCGAAGTATACAATAAAACTCTATCAGAATAATTACCATAATATACTTTTATTTTTAAACTTTGATTAGGTGCGTTTACAAAGCCTGCTGTGTTATCTCTTGTTTTAGAGACTTGTATGCTGTTTCTGCTGATAACTTGATTGTTAATAGCGTATACTAGTTCAAACGATAGGTCGTAAAAATTATCAGAAAGTGCTGGTACTTTTGGAGCAGAAACAGTTATCGATCTACCATAATTACAAACTCCCCAATAATGATAATCTAAATTATACCATGACAAGTGGGTTGTTGTGAATGTAATGTTCAATTTTCCAGAAGTATTCATTGAAACGGTTCCTATTTTATGGTATCCCCATTGACCATCTTCATCATAAGACCAAATTGGAATTTGATCTCCAATTTTTATCGTATTTCCGGTTTCAGGATTGATATAATCACTAGGAATTTCTATACCTACACTAATTGGCTTTGAAAAGTTTTTAACTTCTTTGCCATCAATAAACATATCGATAGAAGTAAATCCTGCGGTAATAAAAGAAATGTCTTCGTTTTCTTCGCCATTTTCATCGATTACACTTAACGGCGTTAATCCTCCTGGAAAAGATGCAATTGATTCTGGTGTGTCTAAACTAAAATGCGCTACTTCACTTTTTAAAGTTCCTCCTGTTATTACGTTTCCATTTGCGTCTTGAAAAACGGTGCCAGATTCAATGGTGACTTCTGTTTTAGTAGATGCTTTAGCCGCAGGAGTTGTTATAGAATAATCTGTAGCTAAAGTGTTGTTGGTTAATGTTTCATTGTTTTCAATAAAATCAATTCCTTCTACAGTATTTAATTTATTTACAATATTAATAGACTTTGTAACTAAAGTATCTTCTGGAAACAATATCAAAGGAAGCGTAGTTGTTAAATAATCATCCCCACTAATTTTAAGTAATACTTTTAAAGGTTCTGAACTAGCATGATTTGGGTTTACGGCCAAAGCGATATTGCCATCAATTACTTTTAAATTACTAATATTTTCTCCTGAATTTGTAACAAATTTGCTTGCGTCTGCACCAATTAATTCTACTTTTAATTTATTAGATCCTTCAATGTTTTCTGGGTTTACGATGTCTAATACGTTAATAAGTGCTTCTTGTTTTAAAATATTGTTAGATATAGTAATGTCTACACTATCTGTTACACCTTCTATATCGCAACTTAAAGCGAACAACGTCAAAAAAGACATTGTAATAAATAATTTGAATTTTTTCATAATGTTTTTTTTTAAAATTTATAAGCTAATCTTAATTGTATTCTTGGGATAAATTTAAAAGTTGATAGGGCTTCTCTTAAATTATCTTCTTGCTCTGCTGTTGGTGCAAGCAAGTTTGTAGCGGTAAGTTTTACATCTGGCGATGAAGTAAAATAAGATCCAAATTCAATACCAAAACCTAGTCTTTTTTTCGGGATAGCTCTACCAAAACCGAGACCTAGATAAGGTGCAGCACCGCTCCAACTGATATCTGCATTAATTTCTCCAACATCGTTTTTACTAACAATAACATCTCCGAATACTACTTCTTCTGTGTAGGTAACAACTCCGTTTGCATTTACGTTAGATAAATAACCAACACCAGCTGTAAGTTTAAAAGATGAATTTGTAAAAGGTATAAATTCAATACCAACATCGAAAATAGACACTTCTAAATTTGCTATTAAATCTACAATGTCGTCTTTGATTTCTATATCTTCTCTTTCAAAATCTTTTAAATTAAACGAATGCCAAGCAAGTTTTGCATTTAATTTTGGACTTAATTTTCTGGCATACTCTAATCCCAATCCTGGGGATCCTAAAGAAACAGCAAAAGCATTCTTTTTTTCTGAAACACTTGCGCTATCTTGAGAATAGACCTTTAAGGATAGTGTTAAGAGAAAGAGGTAAAGTAAATAGTTTTTCATTTCCATAATTTTCATATTTTTCGTTTTTTATGTTTTTATATTTGGTAAAACTAAAAAAGGAAATGAAAATTTAAAATACCTATTAGTAGGTATATTTACTATTTTGTTGATTTTTATGAATTTTATAAAAAACCTCTTCTAAAAAAATTATAAATTGAATTTACATCACCTGTTAATGTAAATCTTATTTTTTGCGGGTAATTATCCTGAGAAACTTCCCAACCGTTGTTAGAATAAAGTGGAAAATAGATCTCAAATATGTTGTGAACAAAGTTTAAGCGGATACCATTATTGTATCCAAAGTAAACAGGATTGTCTTTGTTTTTTAAAAAAGCAACATCATTATAAAATTCCATCCATCGCCATAAACCAAAACTAGAATTAAATGCTAACATAAATTGGTTTGCATATCTTGTAGGTAAAACAGATTTAAAACCTCCTTCGGCAATAACAAATTGTTGACTAAAAAAACCAGTATCTTCAGATCTACCAAAATAGTTTAGCTGAAATAAATAATCATTTGCCCTGTCTAAACCAAAACTAAAATAATCTCCTTCTGTTTTATTATTTAAAAATGCACCTGCAAAAATTCTAAAATCTAATTGTGTGTCTGTGGTTGATAAAGATCTAAATCTTAAATCTGCCGAAAGTTTGGTAAATTTATCTGCTGCTTCTAAACTAAAATTATATCTAAATTCTTTTATAATATCTGGATTTACATAATTATAACTTAAGTTAAAAATGCTATAACTATCTTGATCTGTTTTAATATCTAAGGGAGCAATTTCTTTTTCTATATGAACCAGTTTTGCAAATAAAGATTCAGAAGTAGCGTCTCTTAAGGATTTTCTTTTAAAAATAACATTTACAAAAGGTACAAATGATCTGTAAGATAATTCTGGCGCATAATCTAAAGTGGTTCCAGAAACGCCGTACATAACTCTATAAATGCTGGTTTCTTCTAAATATTGATTGTACAAAGCGGTAAACTGGCCAATTAAAGTGTTACTTTTTGTAGCATAAGATGGCGCTAATTTAACCTCTAAATTTCTTTTAATTAATGGTTTATTGTGCAGTTTAGTACCTAGTATTAAACCGTTATAAAAGTTGTAATTAACCTCTGGCTGATAAAATATTTGTGTATAATAAGGATCTTGAGCGTCTTTTATTAAGGTGAATTTTAAAGGTTTATTAAATATTTTATTTTCTAAATTTTTCCAATTGTCTAAGGTGTTTAATTCAGGATATAAGTCCTCATAATTTAAAGAAACCTTATTAAAATCTTCTTTAGGAATGGTAACAATTTTAGAGTTTTCAATGTCTGTAAACCATTTTTTGTATTTAATTTCTTTGTCTTTTAAACCATAAAGTAAAACAGGCGCGGTAATATTTCTTTTATTTCTAATGGTTACTTCTAAGCTATCTCCCTTTACTTTTACCTTATCAATTGTATAATCTATTTTTTTATTCGTTTTCACAAAATCATTAAAAAACCAATCGATTTCTTTGTTGGTTTTTGAAGAAAGTATGTGTTGGAAATCTAAAGTTGAAATTGTTTTTGTATGATGCTGCTGATAAAATTCTTTAATACTATTGTTTAAAATACTATCGCCCAAATATCCTTTTAAATATCTAAAACCCAATCCTGCTTTATATTTACTGGCTATTTTTCTATTAAAGTTCGATAAAGAATCTGCAGAAGTGGTTAATGCTTGATCTAAAAATTTTCTTGAAACAAATTGATGTATTAATGGATATTTAGCATTAAAATCTTGTTTAGAAATATGATAGTTTTTAAGAAACCATCTGTTAGATAATTCTCCCAATAATTTAACATCCGGATAAAATTCATCAATATATTCTAGCATTAAATAGTTCTGTAAACCGTCTAAAATCCAATAATCTGTTCGTTTATTTAAAAGCAACGTGTTTTCTATGTATTTTCTGCTTAATGCTTTAAACATGGTAACATCCCATTTAAAGTAATCAGAAAAAGGGCGCAATAAATTTGGCAACTGACTTAAGCCATAAACTGGGTCTTTAGATTGCGTAATTTTGTCTACATAAATTTCTGTATGAGTGTATTTGCCCAAAAATTTTTCTATAAATAAAAGTTCTCTGTTTAAAATGGAGGTTGCTACATCTGCATCAATTTCAGCAGGAAAAAGATTTGTGTAAACGGTAGTGGTTTTAGGTTTAAACGTTTTAAATTGTTGGGTTTTATTGATGCTTAAAATGATATCAGTTTTACTTTTACCAACTAAATAATAATTTGTAAAATGTTCTTTTTCTGTTTTGTACTCGTACAAATTACTTTCTACAATATAATCTTTAGGAACATCTATTTCTACTGTAAAATCTGTGGCACTTTCATATAAATCGTCAATATTTAGGTTGCTCATTAATTGCCAACCGTTGTTAAATACTGCCGGAGTTATATACCAAAAGCGTAAATGATACCCCTCTTTTGTTTTACCATAGGATGTAAATTGCGCGTTTGGTATTTTAACTTTATAAGTTATTGCAATTTTTGCACTGTCATTAGGTTTTAGTGCGTCTGTTAAAGAAATTTTTAAAATATCTGCCTGTTTGTCTACTTCTGAAAAGTGTACATTTTCGAAATTAATACTCAGGTTTTTTATAGTTGTTGCGCCTAAATCTTTTTGTTTTGCAAAATATAAATTCTTTCTAAAATCTTTAATTAATCTTTTTGATAAAGGTGTTTTTCTATCTTTAAAACTATTTGCCCAATTATGTAAGTAAATGTTTGCTAAAATAGAATCGGATGTGTTATAATAAACAATTTCTTGTTGTATTAATAACTCATCCTTTTCTGGATTAAAGGTCGATTTTATTTTAATCTTATTTTCTTGTGCCACTGAAAATACAGATATGAAAAAACAAAAAGTAATTATAGTGAGGTAGTTTTTCAAGTTAGATTTGCAATGGTTATTGGTGATAAAAATAAAATATAAATCTTAGAAATTAGGTTTTAATTTATATTTAGTATAAAATTTATTAAAATGATCAACAGCTTCATCTGCAGTGTCTACAACTCTAAATAGATTTAAATCTTCTTCGCTAATGTTACCTTCTGCAATAAGCGTGCTTTTAATCCAATCTAGCAAACCTCCCCAAAATTTTGTTCCTATTAGTACAATTGGGAAACGTCCTATTTTTTTAGTTTGTATTAGTGTAATCGCTTCAAAAAGTTCATCCATAGTTCCAAAACCTCCTGGCATTACAACAAAACCTTGAGAATACTTTACAAACATTACTTTACGAACAAAAAAGTAATCGAAATCTAAACTTTTTCCAGAATCAATCCAAGGATTATCATGTTGTTCAAAAGGTAATTCAATATTTAAACCAACAGAAAGGCCTTTTCCTCTGTTTGCACCTTTGTTACCAGCTTCCATAATTCCTGGACCTCCACCAGTAATTACACCAAAACCATTTTGCGTTAATTTAAAAGCAACTTCTTCTGCTAATAAATAATATGGATGATCTGGTTTTGTTCGAGCAGAACCAAAAATAGATACGCAAGGGCCTATTTTACTTAAGGTTTCGTATCCATGAACAAACTCGGCCATAATTTTAAAAATAGCCCAAGAATCGTTTGTTTTTACTTCGTTCCATGTTTTTCTTTGAAGTCTTTCTCTTATTTTTCGATCGTCATTTGTCATTATATATGTTTTTTAGATTTATTTTTTTCTTTAAGATAGCTTGCTAAATTAGTACTTTTTTTAAGAAATTAACAAGCAGAGTAGATATGTTTAACAAAAAAAATTAGATTTGCTAAAATAAAAAATCTTTTATGAAAATTAGAAATGTATTGTTTGCAATCTGCTTATTCCTTTTCACGGCATTTAACTTAAATGCTCAAAATAATTCTAAAGATTATTGGAACTTAATGTTAGCCAATAACAATAAAGAGGCTTATAATACTTTTAAAAAGTCCGAAAAAGATTTTGATACAACTATAGAACTTTTAATTAGTAACGAAATCTTAAGAAATGAAAATGGTTTTATTGATGGCGCATCCAAAGGATTTTTAGCAAAATTAACAAGCTTTAAAGATTTTGAATATTATGTGTACGCTTTGTGGAACGATCCTTTTATGTTCGAAGATTATTCAAAGACCGGTTTTCATCAAAAAAATATAAAATCTATCAATGATTTAGAAGTTTCTAAAATTGAAAATACAACCATTTTATACAGTTTAAATTATTTAAAAGCGGTTGTTGAAAGAGATCATAAAAATGTAGCAAAATATAATGAAATTGTAAAACAAATTGATGCAATTAAAGATTGGCAATTTTGTGGCGTTTTCGAAAATCTAAATAAAAGCGGATACGATACAAGCTATGAACCAGAGTTTTATGCAAAAAGCAACAAGGTTTTTGATGCCAATTCTAACGGAACAATCAACTGGTATGTGCCAAGTAAAGAGTATCAAAGAGAGCCATATCAATTTTTCTCAAATCATTCAGAATATGGTTATGGCGTAAATTATGCGCAAACTTTTATCAATACTGATAAAGATCAAAGAGTGCAATTAAGATTGGGTAATTCATCCGCATTTAAAGTTTGGTTAAATGATGTTTTGGTGTATGAAAAAGACAAAGATGTAGATACAGATCTAGATGCATATATTGTAAATGTAAATCTATCAAAAGGAACAAACCGCCTTTTAATTAAGAATGCAGATGCCAACGGAATGTCTTATTTTATTGCCAGATTATCTGATTTTAATGGGAATAAATTAGCCGGAATTACCTATTCTAGCAAATATACACCATATAATAAAGCAACGATAAGCAGTGTAGATCCTGAGAAAAAATCAAATAACATTGAAGATTTTTTTATTGAAAAGCTAAAGGCAAATCCAGATAATTTTTTTTATAACTACTGTTTGATAAAAACATATTTTAGAAATCAAAAATTTGAAGAAGCAAATGTGATCCTTAATAACTTATTAAAAATCCACACAAAAAGTTCTTTATTAAGAGTTTTAAAAACCTACACAGCTAGTTACGAAGGTGATTTTAATGCCATAAATGAACTAAATAAAAATATATATTTAGAAGATCCTAATTACTATTATTCCTTAGTTAAAAAAGCATCAGACTCTAAAGAGTTAGAACGAATGAGTATTTCTGAGTTAGAAGAATACCTTGATAAACTAACCAATGCAACGGATTCTCCAATTCTTAAATTTATTGCAAAATTTGTTTTAGATATCAGAAACGAAGATTTAAAAGCATTAAAAGAAACAATGAACAATGTAGGTACTGTTGCTTCTGATAGGGTTTTTGTAATGCAAAGATTTATTCCATTATTTGATAATCTTTTTCAAGATCAAGAAAGAACAATTACAGAATATGAGAAAATTTTAAATAAGAGATTTAGCCCTGCTTTATTAAATGGTTTGGCTCGTTATTATGACAAAACAGACAGAAAGGAAGATGTTTTAGCATTGTACAAAGAGTATGTAAAAGACTTTCCTGCAGAAAATGAATTCTTATTTAGTTTGATAGAAAAGTTGCATCAATTTAAAAAATATGAAGAATCTTTACCATATATAGAACAGGCTTTACATAATTATCCCTATTCATTTAAGGCAATGGAATATATGGGAAATGCTTTGGTGCAATTAAATCAAAAAGAAAAAGCGGTTGTTTTTTATCAAAAATCATTAATCTATAATAATGGAAATAATCAGCTTTTAAAAAAGATAGAAACGATAAAAAGAGCACCTAATTTTCTAGAAAAATTTACAGAAAATAAGATCTATGAATATGTAGAAAATCATAGAAATAAATATCTAAAAAATAATTATGGTACCAATATTTTATTAGATAGTAAAGTGTATCAAATTTATGAAACCGGTGCATTAAAAGCAAAATCTGTGTATTTGTATGAAATTACATCTGCAAACGGAATAGAGAATTACAAAGAATATAATTTAGGGTTGTCTGGTAGTTATGCTATAATAAAATCAGAAATTATAAAGAAAGACAAAAGTGTAATTCCTGCAGAAAGAACAGGTTCTAGTTTTGTGTTTAACGGTTTAGAAATTGGTGATGTTATTTATATTGATTATGAAACTACATCAACAGGTTCTGGACGATTTTATAAAGATTTTGTTGATAGCTATCAATTTGATTCAGAGAGTTTTTGCTTAAAAACTAGCTACACTTTAATAACTCCTAAAAATTTAGCATTTAAACATAAAGTTACAAATGGTGCGTTAGATTATACTAAAAATACAGAAGAAAATTACGATGTGCATCAATGGCAATTAATAAATGCACCCGAGTTGCCAAAAGGAGAAGATTATATGCCAACAGGTTCTGATTATGCTCGATTTTTACATATTAGTACTATAAATTCTTGGAACGAAATTGCTAATTGGTATTCAGATTTGGTGCGATCTCAGTCTGTTTTTAATGCAGAAGTTGAGCAAAAATATAACGAGATTTTCCCTGAAAAAGAGGTGTTAAGTTTATCCGAAGAAGAAAGAGCAAAAAGAATTTATTATTATATAATGAATAACTTTACCTATAGTTTTGTTGATTTTAAACAAAGTGGCTTTATCCCACAAAAACCTTCAAAAACAATTTCGTCTAAATTAGGGGATTGTAAAGATTTTTCAACACTATTTGCTACGTTTGCTAGAAAAGCAGGCTTGGATGTAAATCTAGTTTTGGTATTAACGTCAGATTACGGAATGAAATCTTTGCTCTTACCATCGCAAAATTTTAACCATTGTATTGTAAAGATCAAATTAAATGGCAAAGATCAGTTTTTAGAATTAACAGATAAAAACATGCCGTTTAAATCGATTCCTAATAGTTTGTTAAATGCAACTGCTTTAGAAATTCCGTATATGGTTGATAATAATAAAGAGTATTCTTTGTTTCATTTAACAAATATGGAGGGGAATCCGTCAAAATTAATATCTGAAGTATTTATAAAGGTTGATGAAAATAAAACACAGCATATCACTATAAATTCTAAAGTTACTGGAAGTTTGGCTTCTATATATTTTGATATTTTAAATCAAGATAATTTTGAATTGGTAAAAGAAGATATTTTGGAAGATTTTAATCAAAGAATAGGCGAGGGGTTAGTTTTAGATACCATTCAAGATATTGCTGCGCAAAAAGGAGCTGATTTTGTAACCTACACAACAAAGGTTCATTTAGATGATAAAATGAACGAAATGGGCTCGATGACCTTTTTTAAATTGCCGTTAGTTGCTCATTCATATAATGGCGGAGTGATTAGTTTAGAAGAAAGAAAATATCCAATAGATTATCAAAGTTATGAAAACGCTAATTTTTATAATTCGGTTTATAATCTAGAAATTCCAACAGATAAAAAATTCATAGAAATACCAGAAAATAAAAAGTTTACGTATAAAGAGCACTCTTTTGAAGTGCTTTATAAGGCAATTTCAGAAAATCAATTACAAATAACAATTGATGCTGCCACAGATTTAAGTACGATTGCTGTAAATGAATATTTAGATTTTAAAAGCTATGTTGAAAAAGTATTAAAAGCAAAAGATATTTTAATTGGCTATAAATAGTTTGTTATTTTGTTTTTTTTAAGTTTTACGGTAAAATATTTTGTTGAGTTTTTTTTTTTTTTTATGTTTACATGTCTTTATTTAAAACGTAATTAATTTTTTATAAAGATTTGCTAGCTGAAAAAGAATGTATATTTAAATTGCAATCATTCTTTTTTATTTTAATGTTTACTTAACATGCTATAAAGTGTGAAGAGTTTTTATTGTTTACTAATTAATTAAAATTTAAAAAGATGAAAAAATTATTATTTGCACTCGTTTTCCTTGGTGCATCGTTTACTTCAACACTTGAAGCAAAGGAAAAGACATTATCAAGATTAGATAATATTGAATCTAAAAGCATACCTTGTAAAGTAACTATAACCGTTAAATCTAAATTAGTGATTAATACTGATGGTAGCACATCAGAGATAACAACAATTGTAAAGACATTTTACCCTTGTTCGAATTAATTTACTTACTTACAGGCGTTTTATAAACGCCTGTATTTTAATTTTTAAAAATTTATTTATGAAAAAAAGGAGAAACTTATTTTTGATTATATTTTTAGTGTCTACTGGAATAGCTATTTCCCAAAATATTAAAGGTATTGTAGTTGATTATGACGAAATTTACAAAACAGGTTTGCATAAAGGAGAGTTATATACAGAAAGTATTTTATTTCATAATGTTAATGAATCAGTTTATAAAGTTGGCGGAAAATTACTTGAAAGTAAAGTAAAAGATGATGTTGTTACTGAAACAAAAGAAAAAAAAAGTATTCCACTTCAGTTTTATTTTAAAAATTATAAAAGCGATAAAATTATAAAACAATTTGGTGAAGAAAATTCGTTATCAATCATCTATAAAAGCAAAGCATTTAAATGGGAATTATTAAAGGATACAAAAACAATTTCTGGTGTAACTTGTAAAAAAGCAATATCAAAAACGGATGCTGGTATTATTGTAGCTTGGTACTCGGAAGAAGCAGGTATTATTGGAGGTCCAAGACAATATGATGGTTTACCTGGTTTAATAATTTATTTAGAAAATGATTACTTTATTTATAAAGTTAAAAAAATATCAAAAAAAACAGAAAAAAATAATTTACCTTTAAAAGATCATCAAACAAAATTTGTTACAGAAGAGATGCTTAAAAAAGGAATTACTACAACTACAACAAAAGTTACAAATACAGAACATTAGTTATTATATGTATTGTAAGCTTTCGATTTTAAGTTGTCTTTTTTCATTAATTTCCTATTCTCAGATTACTATTTCGGGTAAAGTTTTAAGTAAATTAAATGAACCATTAGCTCATGCTACCATTCAATTAATAGAAAAAGAAAGCGATTTTACTAAAGATTTTACAACAGCTAACGAAGATGGTACTTTTTCTTTAACGCTTACAAAATCATCTAAAGATTTTTTATTAAAAATAACTTTATTGGGCTTTAAGACTAAGATGGTTATAATTGATAAAAATAATACTTCTAACATACAAGTTTTTTTAGAAGTGCAAAATAATATCCTAAAAGAGGTTCTCATTACCGCGGACATTAAAGAATTTCAATCGAAAAATGATACTATTAAGTATAATGTTTCTAAGATACGAGATAGTACAGAAACTAACTTAAAAGATTTAATAGAGAAATTACCAGGATTAACAATTGATGAAAATAAAAAAGTAAATTTTAATGGAAGATTAATTGATAAGGTAATTATTGAAGGAGAGGATTTTTTTGGAAGGAAACATGAAATGTCTACAGAAAACTTGCCCGCTGAAGCTATAAAGGGTATTCAAATAATTAAAAATTTTAAAGAGTTTGATGATATTGGAAGTCAAAAAACAGGTAAAATAGTTTTAAATATTACTTTAAATAAAAATTATAAAAATAAATTAGTTGGTAATATAGAAGGTAATTCGGGTATTGAAGAAAAAAATCAATTACATACCAATATTTTTAAATTTTTAAAGAAGGGTAATTTTGCATTTGTTACAGAAGCTAATAATGTGGGTGAATCTGCTATAAATATGTTAGATTATATAGAAATGCAAGGCGGAATAGGAAATTTTACCACTGATTATAACGAAGGTGGTTCTGGTATATATGAGCTAGATCATGCTAAAATTCCTAGATATGTTTTTGTAAATCAAAATGTAGATGCCAGAAATACAGTTTTTAATTCATTAAATTTTTCAAACAAATTTTCAGAGAAATTTAAAATAAATGGTTATTTAACTTTAGATTTTACTAAAATAAAAGAATTAACGAATTCTGTAAAAACTTTTACAAACACAAACTCTTTTTCATTGGTAGAAAATGAATCGGCTAATGCTATTAGTTATTTAGGTAATTCCTTTGTTAATTTTGTTTACAAACCAAATGACAAACAAGTATTAAAATATAATCTTAAAATAAATCCAATAAATAATAATGAAGATTTTAATATAACGGGAGACTTAAATTTAGATTATATTATTAAAGACCAAGATTTTCAATATGGTCAAAGTTTGGTGTTTAAAAATCAATTATCACCAAAGTTTATTTTTCAAACTCTACTAAGCCATGACTATAAAAACCAAAAAAGATATTCAAATATAAGTTCAGATAACCCGTTTTTAAATTTAAACTTTTCTAATGATTTTATACTTACTCAAAATACAAATGTAAAGCAAAATACTATCAATTTTAATTCACAAATTTTATACGAACTTTCTGATAATACAAATTTTGAAACTTCTGTTTCTTATATAACAAACAATGAATTATTTAATAATAGTGCTGATAATAATTCAAATTTCTTATTTGATGTTCATAAAAAACAAAACAGATTTATAAATTCAAATTCTGTAGATTTAAAATTTAATAAATTTATTTTTTTTAAAGGATCTTTAAGATATATCTACAATTCTATAAAAGTTAATGAAAAAAATAGAGATTATAATTGGTTTTTACCAAAATTATCTTTGGGTCTAGAGTTTTCAAATGATAAGAATTTGTCTTTTAGATATGCAAAAACGAAAGAAAATATTTCTATTTTTCAAATGAATAATAATTTTAGAGTATTAAATTATCAAACAAAAATTAGTAGAAATGATGATGTTTTTACACCAAAAGAGAAAGAGTCAATAGGTTTTAGTTTTAGTAGTTTAAACCATTTAAAAAACAGTATGTTATCTGTTAATACTGATTTTTTTAAAATAAAAAATGAAATTGGATACAATTCATTAATTGAAAACAATTTTATTGAACAAAATTATATTAGAGTTCCTCAAGAAGGTTTTGATGTTGTTTTAAATCACTCAAAAACATTAAAAATGTTTCCATTAAAGTGGAATTCTAAAATATTCTACGAACACAGTCGTTCTTTCTCATTTTTAGAAGCTGACAAAAACAGAAGTCTAAACTATAATTATGGGGTAGATTTAAGGTTTAATTCAATGTTTAAGGATTTTCCATTTCAGGCCAAATTTGATTTTTTCTATTCAGAAACCAAGGTAACAAATGATTATTCAATTTTAGATTTTACACTAAAAAGAGTTAATATTTACCCAAAGATTTATGGAAAAGTAAAAGATTTTATTTGGGATACTGGGTTTTTATACCAAAATGTAACATCCATAAATACATCTCAAAACATTTATTCAGTAAATTTTTCTACTCAATGGAATTTTAATGATGAACTTCAATTATTTTTTAAAGGTACTAATATTTTAAATTTAAAAAGTAATAAGTTTATTTCACAACAAATCACAGAAGTGTTTTCACAGTTTACTACTTTCGAAAGATTAGAAGGTAATGTTTTAATAGGAATGCGTTATAATTTTTAGCCTAATTCTTTCTTTAAAAATTGAGCGGTATAACTTTTTTTATGTTTGGCAATTTCTTCTGGAGTTCCTGTACATAAAATGGTGCCGCCTTTTTTACCGCCTTCTAAACCAACATCAATAACGTAATCTGCTAATTTTACAACATCTAAATTATGCTCAATAATTAAAACTGTATTTCCTTTATCAGCTAATTTATTTAAAACATCCATTAAAACTCTAATATCTTCAAAATGAAGTCCGGTGGTTGGTTCGTCTAAAATATAAAACGTGTTACCGGTATCTCTTTTAGATAATTCTGATGCTAGTTTTATACGCTGCGCTTCACCTCCAGAAAGTGTGGTAGATTGCTGACCAAGTGTAATATAGCCCAATCCAACATCTTTAATCGTTTTTAATTTTCTGTGGATTTTAGGAATATTTTCAAAGAAATCTGTTCCATCTTCTATCGTCATGTTTAACACATCAGATATTGATTTTCCTTTATAACGAATTTCTAAAGTTTCTCTATTAAAACGTTTTCCTTGGCAGGTTTCACATTCTACTTGCACATCAGGTAAAAAGTTCATTTCTATTACTCGTACTCCGCCACCTTGGCAGGTTTCACAGCGACCACCTTTTACATTAAAAGAAAATCTTCCAGGTTTATAACCACGAATTGAAGCTTCTGTAGTTTTTGCAAATAAACTTCTAATTTCATCAAAAGTTTTGGTGTAGGTTGCAGGGTTAGATCTCGGCGTTCTTCCTATTGGCGATTGATCAATATCAATTACTTTATCGATATGCTCTAAACCTTCAATTTTTTTATATGGCATTGGTTTTTTAACACCTCTATAAATATGTTCGTTTAAAATAGGATATAAAGTTTCGTTTATTAAAGTAGATTTTCCGCTTCCAGAAACTCCTGTAACACAAATCATTTTTCCAAGCGGAAAATCAACAGAAACATTTTTCAAATTATTTCCTGTTGCTCCTTTTAGTTTGATAAACTTGCCATTTCCTTCTCTACGTTTTTTAGGAACAGCAATAACTTTTCTGCCCGTTATATAATCTGCCGTTAAAGTATGGTGTTTTTTTAAATCTTCAAAAGTGCCTTCGCTTACAATTTGGCCTCCATGTCTTCCTGCGCCAGGACCAATATCAAACACAAAATCAGCATGTTCCATCATGTCTTTATCGTGTTCTACAACCAAAACAGAGTTTCCAATATCTCGTAATTTTAGCAAAGAATCTATTAATTTTTGATTGTCTCTTTGATGCAATCCAATACTTGGTTCATCTAAAATATATAAAACACCAACTAATTGCGAACCTATTTGAGTCGCCAAACGAATTCTTTGCGCTTCACCGCCAGAAAGCGATTTTGAAGTTCTATCTAAACTTAAATAATCTAAACCAACATCTAATAAAAACTGAATTCTAGTACTGATTTCTTTTATAATTTCTGATGCAATAAGAAGTTGTTTTTCTGATAATTCTTTTTCAACGTTTGCAAACCATTTAGCCAATTCGGTAATATCTAATTGTGCTAAATCGCTAATGTTTTTATCAGAAACTTTAAAATGAAGTGCTTCTTTTTTTAATCTTTTTCCGTTGCATGTGCCGCAAGAAACTTCATCCATAAAAGCTTTTGCCCAACGTTTTATACTTGTGCTTTCTGCGTTATCATGTTGATTATTGATGAAAGAAATAATGCCTTCAAAATCAATTTTATAATTTCTGGTTACGCCTACAACTTTAGATTCTATGGCAAAGGATTCATTTCCGCCATTTAAGATAATGTGTAAGGCTTCTTTTGGAATGTCTTTAATTGCATCCGTTAATTTAAATTGATAACGTTCTGCAATATCCTGAATTTGTTTAAAAATCCAGCTATTTTTTTGTTCCCCTAAAGGGATGATTCCTCCGTTTTTTATAGAAATACTATCATCCGGAATTACCTTTAGCAGATTGATTTCATTGGTAATTCCTAATCCGTTACAACTGTCACAAGCGCCTTTTGGTGAATTAAATGAAAAGTTATTAGGTTCAGGATTTGGATAGGCAATTCCCGA
>TARA_R110001606_G_scaffold47570_1_pt1 | contig 80820 bp, 71 predicted proteins | sample TARA_R110001606 | Tara Oceans TARA_R110001606 (sample SAMEA4398315) | marine metagenome | biome: Polar Biome; feature: [SRF] surface water layer (ENVO:00010504); material: water (ENVO:00002006), including particulate matter (ENVO:01000060) such as... | depth 5 m
TCCCGCCCAGACGAAACCGCAGGAGAAAGCACCGCCTGGTATACCGGCTTCTGGGAATTCATGACCCAGTATCTCGAAGAGAGGTTTGAGGACACATGGAGCCTGTCACCTGAACAATCCCTGATCCTGCATTCAGGTAACCGGACCGTTCCAAGCCAGCTTTTGATCCGCGCGCCTTCCGCTCGCAACAAGGTGACCGAATTCCCCCATCGAACCTCGATATTCGAAGTTCGTGCAAACGTTGCAACCGGCAAAGATCTGGTTGTCGTGGACGGCATGAAGGTTTTCACGATTGAGGCGGCGCTTGTTGCCGTCAGCGAGGCCTTCTTTCGAGCCAACCCAATAGATGCCAGGGCAATACTGGCATCTGTACCGGATGCCTCCGCTCTCTTGGCAAAGCTTCTGGATGGTGGACACACGCGCGCTGCCGGCCGTCTTGCCGGCGCCTTCCGCAATATCGGCAATGACCGCATTGCAAATGACATACTCGCGGCCATGCGTGCTGCCTTGCATGATGTGCGCGAAACAGATCCCTTCGAAGATGTATTGCCAGTGGTTGGCGTCGGCAGGCCCCCCTCGCCTCATGTCAATCGCATCCGCATTATGTGGGCAAAAATGCGGGCAGATATGCAAGGACGACTGCCCCCTCCGCGCCCCCTGCCCAATGATATAGACGCTTATCTCGATGCCGTTGAGGCACTCTACGTTACCGACGCCTATCACTCTCTATCCATCGAAGGTTATCGGGTAAGCCGGGAACTGATCGAGCGGGTCAGGCGCGGCGACTGGAACCCGGACTTGAACGAGCGGGATAGAGAGCATCAAAATGCTCTGGCAGCCCGCGGATACTGGCAAGCATTCCAATCCGTCAAAACCACAATCCGGACTGTGCTTGAAGGCAAGAATCCGGGAACTGCTGTCAACGACGATATCGGCACATGGTATCGCGAATTGTTCGCGCCAAGCGTTACTGTCGGCTTGATGAACCCCGCCCAGCTTGCCGGCTATCGGAACGGCCCAGTCTATATACGACGATCTATGCATGTACCGCTGAGTGTCGAGGCTGTCCGAGACTGCATGCCGGCCTTTTTCGAATTGCTGGCGGAAGAAGGCGATCCCGCTGCACGGATAGTTCTCGGACATTTCATTTTTGTCTACATTCATCCATATTTCGACGGGAACGGACGGACCGCCCGCTTCCTAATGAACGTGATGATGGCAGCTGCTGGCATGCCTTGGACGGTGGTCCGCTTGGAACATCGAGATGCTTATATGGCGGCCCTAGAGACTGCGAGTGTGCGCGGCGATATAGCACCTTTTACAACACTGATTGCGGACGTGATAAGCCGAGTATAAAAAGTAAGCCTGCCCTCGCCATGGAAGAGATGACATCACGTCTCTTCAAGTGGAGGAAACGCAGCGAGGGCAGGCCTGTTCGCTTACGAGGTGTTCAGTATATGAGTTTGCAAGGCAGATGGACGAAGCGTGGAAAGTATACCTCAACAGCCCCGAACTGACACGCGCCCTTACTCATGGCTCAACTGATACAACTGTCGCCGTCCCGCTTCTTCCATCACTGAGTTCAAAATGCGTCGAATGACCGACCTCGCGTCCTATTTCATCAAATGTGACACAGAGCTCGGTGTCTTGCACGAGACCGCAAACCTTGCTGGCTTCTACATCCATCGTATACGGCGTTGTGAATCCGTCGGGGCCGATCATCGTCATCGTAGCCTCGTCATAGTTCCACGTCTGCGTCTCTCCGTCTGACAGTTCGTAATCGACCGTCACCACCTGCGCCGATGCACTAAATCCAGCGACACAAACGGCAGCAGCAGATACCATCCAAATCCTTAACATACTTTCTTTCCTAATAGGTTCGGTTCTCGAGTCGCTCGTACCTCAGCTTGAAACTTTCGCCTCGACCAAGCCGCATTCGCTCCAGTCGCGCAGGAGATTGTGGGCACCGAATGCGCCTGCAGGAGATTGGAATCCTTTACCGATCAGCTTGCCCGCCAGCACGCGCTGAACCACTGACGCAGCAATTTCACCTGTCTGGTCATATCCGCAATAACCCCACAACACAGCTGACGCCGATTGCGTCGGACCACGCCCATGGCAGGACACAATAGTCCGGCTGATATTCGGGTCGTCGCGAGGCGGCTCCTGCGTAGTCATGATATGACCCATCTCATTTGTGGCGCGTTCCTGCTCTTCCGGGGATTTGTCTGCCCATTTCTCGCGGAATTCCCGAGTGAGATTGGCCGTCCGTTCCATATGTTCTGGGCTACCGAAGGACACAAGCACCTTGCAGTTCCTTACGCTGCTATGGGATGCGTACCAGATAGGTTCAGCACCACCCGACCAGGGCAAGCAAGTCAGCACTTCATGAGTGCCAGGGGCGACCGCCTGATATGTGGTCGCCGGAGGCCAATCGACGAGCTCATTGTTGACTAGCTTGTATTGTGGTTGACAACACATCCTCAAGAAAGAAAGCGTCGATGCGACCGACGGCGATGAACCAAGAGGGACGTACAAAATATCGAGTGTATCAATTCCTGCGGTTTCCAGTACGAGCTCTGCGGCTAGGTTTCCGCTTGCCCACATCATCGACATGCACGGGACTGCAGTCAGCCCTTTTTCCTTGAACGCCTTGCCCCACGTCTTCTCAAAATGTAGGGTCCAATCCTGTTCGCCGCTGGAATCGAAATAGTGACACGTGCTCTTCAGGGCCGCTTCGACGATCGGGGCGGCGAGCTGCATCATCGGACCGACCGTGTTGTAGACGAGAGTCTTACCAGAAAACAACTTGGCCAGCGCTTCGACATCCGTCGAAACTTCTGCAATCTGGTAGTCAGCGCCCCGCAACTCGGGCAGCTTGGCCATCTCCTGCTCAATACGCTTGGCATTCCGGCCAGCCGCAATGAACGGGATCTGCCGTACCGCCAGCTGAGCGGCGACAAGTTTCCCAGTGTATCCGCTCGCCCCATACAAAATGACTTTTGGTTCGCTCATCCCATTTCCTCTCAGCTTACTTTTTCTGCTGTATAGACAGCCGCTTTGTCCGCCCGGAACGCGTCTATCAGAAAACGTTCCTGAGGCTTTTCCGATGCTGTTTTTGGTATCTGGTCGACGAACTGCAGGAAGCTCGGCACCATATTGGCTTCCAGTTCGCCGCGTGCCCATCTGAAGAGCTCATCGGGCGTCAGCTGACTAGTCTCGACCGGCACGATAGACGCCACAATGTCCTTCTCCCCCGGCGCCCCTGCTGCGGATTCGACCCCCCAGACAAACACGTCCGAAACGTCAGGATGTTCGGCGAGAGTTTTTTCGATCAGGGAGGGGCTGATGAATTCACCATTGCGGCGGATGCCGCCTCCACTTCTGTGAAGGTAATAGAACCATCCGTCTCCGTCCTTTCGGACAACGTCACCTGTCCTCAACCATCCGTCTTGGACCTTCTTCGCCGACGCTTCGGGCTTGCCGCGATATTCGACCTTGAATGGAGTGCCATCGACATTGGCGAACAAGAGTTCACCCGGCTGATTTTCGCCAACATCTTCAAGATTCTCGTCGACGACTCGCGTCTTCAGTGTCGAGGGTGGTTTCCCGCAGCTTCCGATCGGCCCTGTTCCGCGCGGATTGAGCAGCAGTCCCCCTTCCATCGCGCCGTAAAACTCGGTGATCTCCACACCGAACCGACGCGAAAACTCCGTCCACAGATTCGGTGGCATGCCGGCGCTCACCACAAACTCGACCGGATTATCGAAATCGTCAGGACGCGGCGGCTCTGAATAAATGGCGGTTACCATGCCACCGAGCAGCGAAAACGTCGTGCTGTCGGTTTCGCGGATAATGTCCCAGAGCCTGGATTTAGTGAACTTCCGGCTGAACACTGCGGGCAATTCCATTGCCAGCGAGGGGGCCAGCGTGACGAATTGTGCATTTCCGTGGGTCAGCGACAGGCCGGTATAGGGCCGCTCTGTCGGCCGGTATCCGAACATCAGTTCGCCGTAGCCGCTGGCAGCAATGAACCGCTGATGCGGAAGAACGATTCCTTTTGGATCTCCCGTCGTGCCGCTCGTGTACATGATCTGCATCGGCGCAGTCGCTTCCAGGGGCGTCATCTCTATCGAAGCCCCAGGGCCAGCTGACAGGATCTCGTCGATTCCCACCGCAGAAAGCTCTGAATACGCTGCGGCATCGCCATCAACCAGAATGACGGTTTCCAGCGACGGCAGATTCGCCTTCAGTTCGTGGACCGCATCGATGGAATATGTGCCGCAGACAACTGCACGGCAGCTCGTATCATTCAGCATATAGGCCAGTTTCGATCCCCGCATGCGCGGATCCAGCGGCACGATAACCATCCCGAGTAGCCCGGCAGCGATCAGCAGCTCGACAAACTCCGGGTGATTCTGAATAAGCAGGCCGACCCGGTCTCCGTTGGTTATCCCTCGCGCCTTTAGTCCGCGCACCAGGGACCGTGCATTCTCGAACAGGCTTTCGTAGGTGCGGGAGGCGTAGGATCCTTCATGTTCGAACCTCAGAACCTCAAAATCAGGCTGCTTTTCAGCTTTCTCGAGAATCAGATCTGCAATGGTTGTCCAAGTCATTGGGACCCTCCCTCGAGAATTGTGACAACGAGCGCACCGACATCGGTACCGACATAACCTCCGCCATTTTCGGCGATCCCGACCCGCGCGCCTTCGACCTGGCGGCTTTCGCTTTCGCCCCGGAGCTGTTCTGTGAGCTCGACAATCTGCGCGATACCCGTTGCCCCGATCGGGTGCCCTTTCCGAAGCAATCCACCAGACGGATTGATGACGCACCGACCGCCTCCGCCAAGCCTTGTCTCGCCACGCTCTGTCAGCGGCCCGGCGTCACCTTTGGCGCAGATGCCGAGATACTCTGCGTGAATGATTTCGGAGGGAGCGGACGCATCGTGGAGCTCCACAACGTCAACATCTTCAGGGCCAAGGCCGGCTTCTTCATAGGTCTTGGCGATGGTCGTCTCGAACACGTTCTCGTCGCTATCGTCTGCATAGTCCCAGCCTGTCGCCAGTGTGCTCGCCGCAACCCGAACGGTTCTGCCAAGGCCCATCTTCTTTGCAAAAGCTGGTGACACAATGACCGCTGCCGCCGCCCCGTCCCCGATGGGTGAACACATCGGAAGCGTCAGCGGCTCAGCAACAACCCTTGCTGAAAGGACGTCATCGATCGACAGCACATCGCGGAACTGGGCCCGAGCATTCATTGATCCGTGAAATGAATTCTTTGCCGACACTGCCGCAAAGTGCCGGACAGTGGTTCCATACTTCCGCATGTGCGGGGCAGCCATAGTTGCGTAGATGTCCATGAAGATTGAGCGGTTTGCAGCCCCCTCATGATCGCGCTCTATGCCTTCGGCGAGCAGAAGCTGGTCGATACTATCGGATAGCCCTTCCATGTTCTCGGTGTCGACGGCACCCTCGAAGACCTTAAAAGTCCTGAGCTTGTCTTCATGAACTAGCTTCTCAAACCCACAGGCCAGTACAACATCGTAAACACCGAGGCTGACCATAGTAACAGCCTGCTGGAAAGCTGTTCCGGCCGACGCACACGCATTTTCGACGTTGATTACCGGGATGCGGCCAATCCCCATGCCGCGGAGCACGACTTCACCTGGTATGAGCACTTGTCCGGTAATAAGCGCACCGGCGGCGTTGGACATATAAGCGGCCTGAATCTGGTCGCGTGTCAGTCCTGCATCCGTCAGCGCGGCCCCTATGGCCTCTTCGGCAAGAGATTTCAGCCCACGTGACATGTGCTTGCCAAAGGAGGTCATGCCCACTCCGGCGATGAGAGCATTGCTTTTCATTACAGGCGCTCCTCATCGGCAAGCTGGTACCCGCCCTTAATCGCAAGGATTTCATTGCAGCCATCCTCGATGAGCGAGAGCCGGGCATCCCGGAAGATCTTCTCGACCGGATATTCCTCAGTCGTGCCGTTGCCGCCAAACAACTGCAGCGCATCCGACGCCACTTCGAACGAAGTTTGTGTGCCGGTGACCTTCGCCATCATTGCCGATTGAAGCGACGGCACAGGAGCAGTTGCATTGTACATCGCGACCCGACGGGTCAGCGCCCGGCTCAGCTCAACCTTGCGCGCCATGTGGAAAAGCCGCGATGCAACAGACTGATGCCGAAGGATCGGTACGCCGCCCTGTTTGCGCTCGTGAACATATGAATGTGCAAGGTCGTATGCCGAGCGCGCAACGCCAGTCCAGACGGCGCCCATGAGCGTGTTCGCTTCTGCATGAATCGCGTGCACCGCACGTCGATAGTCTGCAGGACCTGCCAGCAGGTTGCCGATCGGCAGTTCGACTTCATCGAAGAACATCTCCCCTTGCGGGAGTGCACGCTGTCCAAGCTTCTTAATTGTCTTGCCCTTGGAAACACCGGGCGCATCGAGCGGAACAATCAGACACGCGCCGCGGCCAGGGTCGGGGCCGTCACCGAGATCAGCCGCGACATACAATATGCAGATATCTGCAGCCGGGCCGTTTGAGCACCAGGCGGATTTCTGCCCCGTGATGACGACCTTGTCGTCGTAGATTCGCGCGACACAATTCGGCCGCCCGTAGCGGCCACTTGCATGCTGCAGCTGCCCGCTCGGGTCGAGCATATCCGTCCCGTGGTCAGGCTCGGTGATCGACCAACAACCCGGGATTCCCTCCGGATACTGTTCGATGAGATCCTGACGGCCAAAGTAGTGCATCATAACGTGTGGCAGCATCGTGGCCCCGAGCACGATCGACAGGCCGCCGTCGCCCCAGCCGAACTCTTCGTTTGCGATACAAAGCAGAAGCGATCTTTCCTCTGCCGGCATAGCCATGAGGTCGGCAACACTTAAGCCAAGCTCTTTAAATTTTTCGAAGAAAGTCCAGTAAGGAGATTCCGGCTTGAGCTGATCTTGAACGTCCATACGGTCCAGGGCGATGCCCACCGGGCGCATTACACGTTCCGCAAATTGGTGAAGAGAGTCCCGCATCGCTTCGATAGTCGAATCTAGCGGCGCCTCCGCACCCCACGCACCAAGCTTCGCCTTGGGTGTTTCTGCCCATCCGTGGATCGGTAGAAGTTGCGAGTTATCTTGCTCCAACTTGAGAGCCATTGCAAATTCTCCTTGCCCTTAAAAATTGCACCTGATGCTCGCGCCGAAGGTTCTGGGAGGAGCGTAAACTTGCATGCCGAGGCTGAGGATCGACACGTCCAGAGCCCAGACGCGGTACTCTGTTTCGGTCAAGTTCTTGCCAAAGACGGCAAGTTCGAGCGACTGGTCAGGACTGATCCACGCAAGGCGCCCATCGAGCGTCGCCCACGAGCCTTCCTTGTTCACCGGCTCATTGAGCACCGTGAGGTAGTAGTCGCTCTTGTACTGCCCTGTAACTTGAGCAGACGCTTCGCCGCCAAATGCATCCCATGTGTACCTGGCGAGACCGGTAAGCTCGAGTTCGGGCGTGTTTGGAAGATCCCGCTTAACCACTGAACCATCAGGCAGGACAATATCGTTAACTTCGCTCGATACCGTCGCAGCCGTAAAAGACAGATCCACAGGATCGATCGGATTAAGCCTCAACTCGGCTTCAGCACCCTGAACCGTCGCATCAGCATTAAAGATGGATTGGGCGATGTTGATCAGGGAGAAGGCCTGATAGTCCTCATAATCATAATAGAAGACGGATGCGTTGAATATCGCTCGGCCATCCCAGAACCTGGTTTTCAAGCCTGTTTCATAGGAATTCAGCACTTCCTGATCGTGGTTAAACGTGCCGGGAAAGATCGGCGGAAAGACGGGCGCTGTCCAGTTTCCACCTTTGTGACCACGCGAATATCCCAGATAGATCAACGTATCGGTAATGGGCCGCCACTCGAGCTGTGCCTTGATTGACACGTTCTCGAACTCGTCCGAAGCGTTCGGGTTGTTTTTAGTATTGTAGGTGAAATCCGGCTGCAAGACTGGCGTATTGCTAAAGGCATAATCGTATGTCTTTTCATCGGCCGTGTAGCGGATCCCGAATATACCGCTCAGCTGCGGCGTGAACTCCCATTCTCCTTGCGCAAAGACCGCCCAGCTTTCAACACCAAGCGAATAGTCAGTCTGAAAGTGAGCCGGAACGTTTCCGCCGATCGGGCAAGCCGCTCCCTCACAGATTGGCGCGCCAACATATGGCGAGAGGTCAAGATCGACCGTGCTGCCATAGTCACCATCCATATCCAGGTAATAGCCGCCAGCGACCCAGGTCAGCGGACCGGACGCACCGTCAAAACGGATTTCCTGCGAGAACTGATCATAGTCCTGCGTCGTGCCATAGATGAAGAACTGTGCGGGCGAACCATCTGTGTCGTAGAGGATGTCCTTGTCGACTTGGAGATAGTCCGTAATCGACGTCAGCGTAAAACTGTCAAACTCATGAACTAAACGCGCCTGCGCACCGGAAATATCGCGCTCGAAGTAGCCGGGATAGCTTGAGGAAGCTGTCCAGGGGTCACCATCGGAATCGACGTAACCGACGACATTGCAACCCGCGCAAGCCGATGGAACACCTCCACCCGTCACAATATTAGCAAATGTTGCGGCCTGCCCGGGCGACACAGGCACGCCGAGGCCATCCGACCCCTGATTTGTTACACCGATCGAATACATAGGGCCGGAAGAATCATCGCGATAGTATTTGCCGAGCAATCGTAGCTCTGTACGATCGCTCAGATCGAATGCCAGCTGCCCGCGGACGGCATAATTGTCTGTATCGCCAGCATCTCTTTCGCCGGTCACAACGTTTTCGAAGGGACTATCGCCATCGTTATATGTGAACGCCAGGCGCCCCCGGACACCTTCAGCGAACGGCCCGCTGACGGCTCCCTGCAAGTTCACCGTATTGAAACTGCTGAGCTCGGCCTTCGCGTAACCTTCGAATTCTTCCGTGGGCTCCGCGCTGACGAAATGGATTAATCCACCTGTCGCATTCCGCCCGAACAATGTTCCTTGAGGCCCACGAAGAACTTCGACCCGCTCAAGATCAAAGATGGGCACACTGATACCACCGCTAGTTCCCACATACCCCTCATCCTGATAAACAGCGATAGGCGGCTCCAAATGGTCGGCGAAGTCGTTCTGCACCACACCGCGAATATTGATGTTGGAGACCGACGGGCTGAACTGATAGAAGCTGACCGAAGGCGCAAGCGCCGTAAAGTCCGTCGCAGTACTAAATCCGAGCTTGTTGATCGCCTCCTCGTTGAACGCCGTCACCGCAATGCCGACATCCTGCAGATTCTCTTCCCGCTTATTCGCCGTAACAGTTACAGATTGCAGCAGCAGGCTTCTGCTTTGTTCGGCCTCCTCGGAGCCCCCCGTTTCATTAACCACTACCGGCTCATCTGCTCCGTCAGACGGCTGGGCCGACGCCGTCTGGAAATTAGCAACCGGCAGGCAAAAAAAGCTGGTTGTAGCAAGTAATATGACTGCATAGGATTTCATCTAGATCTTCCTCCCTAGGGCGCCTTTAGTCGTTAGAATTGCTAAAGCGCTACCGATGACATACTGTAGCGCATGCCCGCGGGAGTCGCTTCACTTCGGGAGAACAATGAATTTGCGAGGGAGGAAAAATGCAAAACGCGAGCGTTGAGAATTCACTTCAGCTGCATGGCTTGGATGCTGAAATCGTATCAAAAATATTTGTAGAGATGGACTTGAAGGGCTCGGGAAATGTGGCAGGGCAATTCAGATTGGGATGCTTGGACGATATTCAAATCGTGCATTCCAGAACGCAAGGCGGCGAATTCACGGTCGTTGTTGAAAAGAAACATATTCATGACCAAATGGCCTCCCCGTTCTATCTGTGCCTAGTCAAGGGTGGGGCGGTCACAGTCAATCAATTTGATCGCACCAAGACGGTTAAACCTGGCGGCGCCTATTTGCTTGATGCCGGAAACGAGTACATCTTGCAAATGGACAAGGAAGTGAACGCTATCTGGCTTAGATTGTGTCGAGACATCTTCCTGTTCCAATCCGACCAGATCAAACTGACCCAGGCAATGTACAGCGACGGCGCCAAAGGTCTCGGCAAAATTACTTTCGACCTCATTCACAATGCGATCAAGGAACTGCCGTACACAGATGAAAGCGCCAAAAGGGTTGTCCGAAGCAGCATAACTGACCTGCTATTTGAAGCATATAAGATCGACGCAATGGCCAAGGTGCCGCATCTAAGTATTCACGACACGGGCATCATGCGGCGGGCGAAGGAAATTATTGACGCTAATCTCCAAAATGAACATCTCAATCCCGCTTTCGTCGCAGACAAGCTCGGCATCAGCTCAAGGCATGTTTCAGCGCTCTTCGCAAAATCCGGTTGGACCACGATGGCATGGATCAGCCACAGGCGTCTCGTGAAGTGCAAAGAAGAATTGAGGCGTAGGCGTTGGAGCCCGAACTCGATTAGTCAGATCGCCTTTGATAACGGCTTCAAGAATATCAGCTCGTTTAATCGAAGCTTCAAAGAAAAATTTGGGGTGACGCCCAAGTCAATCATGATGAACTAGGCAACGATATTCCTCCTCTAGAAGAACGCTCAACTCTGTTTATCCGGTAGTGGTATGCATCTTAAATTTCTTGAACATGCCAAGTATGTGGCTTCCCGACTAGCTCAGACCGCATCCATGCCGCCGTCCACAACAAGGGATGCACCTGTCATGTAGCGGCTCTCGTCGGAGGACAGATACACAGCCGCATATGCGACATCTTGCGGCGTTCCCAGACGGCCCATAGGTATCATTTTCTTGAACTCCGCTTCTGCATCGGCACTGGAGGATAATCCCATCCGGTGAGCCGCGCCTTCATAGATTTTCGTAATCATGTCGGTCTGCATTTGCCCCGGATGGATCGCGTTGCAACGGATGTTGTCTCGAGCACCGTGCGAGGCTACCGACATGGTCAGATGCTTCACGGCCGCCTTGCTCGCGCCATAAGCTGTTTGAAACGGGGTGGCCAAAAGTGCCGCGATCGATGACAGGTTAACGATTGACCCACCCCCCGCCCGGCGCATAGCGGGAATCACGGCTCGGCAGCCCAAGAACACGCCCTCGACATTTATTTCCTGCACTCTACGGAAATCAGCAAGCTCCGTATCCTCCGGGCTCACCTTGTCTGTCGCCCCTTCAAATCCAGCATTGTTGATGAGAACATTTAGCCTTCCGAATTCCTTTTCGATCTCGGCAACGACTTCATTCCACCGTTTCTCATCGGACACATCCTGCTCAACCCCTACACAGCCGAGGTGTGCCGCAACATCGGCAACTTCTGGACCATTAATATCAGACAGAACGACCTTCGCTCCTTCATCCAGAAAAAGGCGCGCAATCTCGGCCCCAATTCCGCCTGCTCCACCCGTAATCAGGGCAACTTTTCCAAACAACCGATCACTCATGAACACGCTCCTCCTAAATCATCTTTATCGGGCGAGAAACTCGGCGGCGCTTACAGTCACCCGAAGGTGCCCTTTCGCCATTCTTCGGCCTTCTCTCTGTCTCCCCCGACCCATGCAGCTCATTGTCAAAGTAGCCCCCTGTCTAGGACCATGCTTGCGCCGATGATGAAGTTCACCTTTTTTGAGGCGAGCAACAGAATTGCTGGCGCTATCTCCTTCGGTAAGCCAACCCGCCCGCTCAGATGAGGCGCAACGACCTGAGGTATGGCAGAGTCGCACAAACTATTGCTTTAACAGCCAATCGCGGCGTTCGTTTGCGGGCGTCGAGAGATAAGCCTTCATTGTCGCAAGTGCGTTCGGATGCCTCATGGTATCGAGGAAACATTCAGCTTCCACATGCAGGCCTTTCTTGGTAGTGGTGTCGGCTTCTGCAATAGCTGCTTTAATGTTTGCAACAGCGCGCGGATTTCGGCGCCTAAATTGCCTTGCGAGCTTTATGGAAGCCGAAACCGGATCATCCTCAACTCGATGGACGACCCCCCTTTCAAGGGCCTGGTGAGGGGTCAATATCGTACCGGTGAGGATCATTTCTCGCGCAAGGTGCGGTCCAACTAGCGCTGTCAGTTTTTGTGTTCCACTACCTCCGGGCATGATTCCGAGAAGTATTTCCGGCAAACCCAGCCGATAATCACCCGTCCCTATGATCCTGATATCACACCACATCGCAAGCTCGAAACCACCCCCCATGCAATCCCCGGTAATTGCAGCAATTACGGGCTTTGGCAATTCTCCGAGCGATTGGAGCAAGTCATGGTAGCCATCGCTAAGAGCAGTCCCCACCTCTTCCATCTGGTCGTCATCTTCGCCAAACGCAACGAGTTCCTCCACGCTATAGTGAGTTATGAACCGTCCACTTTGTCCGGTCAGAACGATGGCTCTGATATCGGGCGCCTGCCATGCTTCGATCAATTCACCCAGTTCCTGCGCGGCATGCGCACAAAAGTAACCCATCGGTGGATTTGAGAAACGTGCGACGACGACATTTTCAGATTGGTCCAATTGCCAATGTTTCATCAGGCAACATTCCTTCCGCCGTCTACATTAAGGGAGCTCCCAGCAACATTTCCACTTTCGTCCGATAACAGATCACGTTCGGCGAGGGTGACATTATCCGGTGCACCGAGATGCCTCATAGGGCTCATTGTCGTGACTTCAGTTTCGACGTTGGCACCTGACGCGAGACACATTCGTTGAGCTGCGCCTTGCTTGCCGAAAAGTCGCGCAGCGACGGCCTTAATACCGCCAGCACCATCCATCGCCAAAGCGACCCGACCATCCAAATGGCCACTCATACCTGATACCCCCCATCAACAGAATACACACTGCCTGTAATGAAAGTCGCCTCCTCAGAAGAGAGGTAAGCGATCAGAGCAGCCACATCGGCCGGCTTTCCTACCCGACCAACAGGATGCTGTGACTGCATGATCGCTAAACCACCCTCAACCGATCCGCCGATGCTGATCAAAAAGGCCTCGCTGAGATCTGTCTCGATATATCCCGGACGTACCGCATTTACCCGAATTGGCTGCTTCGCCTCGCCATATTCCAGCGCAGCGCAACGTGTGAGTCCCTCAAGCCCCATCTTGGCCGCTGTATAGGCTGGCAATACAGCATGCCCCTTGCCAGCCGCCACTGAGGAGATATTCACGATCACCCCCGATCCACCGTCACGCAGCATGGCTTCAGCACAGAACTTCATGCCCATGAACACGGAAACCAGGTTTGTGGAAAGAACACTGATAAACTCAGCCACTGATGACTGTGCAATTGTCTGCGATACCGATGCTGCTGCGTTGTTGACGAGAATATCCAGACAACCAAACTGCTTAGCTGTGAAATCGATGAGTTCATGCCAACTAGCCTCATCTGCGACATCCTGTTGGAAGTATTTTAGCCGATCAGGCTGCTCGAACTTTTCCAGCATAGCGTTTCCACGCTCAGCATTGCGGCCCGTAGCGACTACACATGCCCCCTCTGCGAGAAACCTCTCCACAGTCGCAAAACCAATGCCCAGCGTACCGCCGGTTACAATGGCAATCTTGCCTGACAGACGCTCAGTATATGACATGTTCACGCGTCATGAAAATTGGTGACTTCCCGAAATCGATGAAACAGCGTTCGTCATCGAGTAAGTCCGTCATGGCTTGCTGACCGGCAGGAGTTGTAAGCGCTGCCATCGCCTGCTCTTCACTTTCCCACCAACCTTCCATAATACCGTCATAGCCGCTCAAGCCGCCTCGCTCCTGCGCCATTCCAGCATTCATAGGGGTGTCATAGCTATGGCTCTGAACATAGCGAACCATTCCTATGGCATTTGCGCGCTGCTTCACCTTATCAGCGTGTTGATTTAGCCAATAATTTTGAAATTTTTCACGGCTCATGCCTTCTTTACGAACAAGACAATAAACAACTTTTATCATTATTTCTCCCTCCTTATTTGTTTGATTGCTGTGCGCATTCTCTGATACGCCAAAGTCCTGTGGATCACTGCGCAAGATACCCACCATCCACGACCATACTTGCCCCGATCATGAAGCTTGCCTCATTTGAGGCGAGAAACATAATTGCCGATGCGATCTCCTCCGGGAGCCCAATCCGCCCTATCGGATGAAGTGCGACGACCTGAGGCATCAGTTCATCGGAAACGCCAGCATCGATCATCGGTGTTTTGACGAATCCGGGACAGACTGCGTTAACGCGTATTCCGCGCGAAGCATACTCAATTGCGAGAGAACGCGTCAGGTTTATGACACCCGCCTTCGAAGCCGTATAAGCAGCGTGACCCCCAAACCCTACGTGTCCATGGATCGAAGCCACGTTGACAATTGAACCGCCGGTGTCTGAGTGCAGCATGCACCTGATGGCCGCCTGACACATGTAAAACGTACCATCCAGATTTATCGATAGCGTTCGACGCCATGCCTCCGGAGTAAGCGTCTCAGACGCCTCCAATGCTCCGACACCAGCGCAATTGATCAAAACATCCAGCTGGCCAAACCTTCTGACTGCACTCTTAATCGCCTGATCTGCGGCAGAAGGATCTGACACATCAAGCTTGACGTTCACCAGACGCTCGCTTTCCAAAGGGACTGGTTGCAGGTCCACACTCACAACCGAAGCGCCTTCCCGCATGAGAGCCTCGACGGTCGCCGCACCTATTCCAGAAGCACCGCCGGTTACAACAGTCACTTTCCCAGCAAACCTGCTCATCAAAACATCCCTTGTCGTTTGCTTTGCAAACTCACCGGACTCAAACTTATCGAAAATCTGTCCAGGTTCTGTTCGCGTGGCACGCAAAACTATTTTTTGAGGCCCCTATGGTAGCTGATCGACCAGCCGACGTCCTCGCGCTGAAGGCGCAATCAGTTTGCAAGGAATGAAGTTTGAAGGGCTAACGGCAGTGGTCCAGACTTCGGTCTCAGAGCAAAAGGCCGGAAAACTCCAGCCGGAAATGGTCCAAGGTTGGGTCTCAGAGCAAAAAAGGTCGGAAGGTCTAACCAGCAGTGGTCCAATGAATGGGCTCAGAGCGAGCCCAAGGAACGCAGATTATCTGGCTTCAACAACCTGAAGAAAAGAGAGAGGTGCAGTGGTGAAATTATCCCACTGCACCAGTTAGGAGGAAACTACTCGGCCATGCACTTCTCGACAATGGCACGCGCATCGTCGGACAACCCCTCAAGCCATTCTGCGAGGTCAACGACTCTGTCTACCTTCGACAGTTCGGTACGCAGCGATTCGTTGTCTGAAGTTTCTTCGGCTAGGCAGTTACAAACAATGTTCGCCTGTTCTTCAGACTGACTGTCCGGTTTTCCGGCGATACAGACATTAACAAATTCATCTGCTATCGCAGACATTGTGGATAGACTGACCGCACAACCAAGACTGACTATTTGTTTCAGCATCTTTTTTTCCTTCCTAAGAAGCCATATCAATCTACTCCGAAATGGTCGGCCAGATCAGCGCCGTGATACCCATGCGTGAAGGCTTGGGAATCTCGCGGCAGCATCGTGACTTCCCATTCTTGGTACAAGCGCGCCAACCTCTCGAAATCAACCGGGAAGCGGTCACGCAAATTCGCACGCTCCATAGGATCTTGAGAGAGATCGAACAAGAAAGTATTTCCGTTGATTTTCAGATACTTCAGATCACCGTCTCGACAGGATTCCTGGAGTAAGTGCTGATACCTCCAGAACAATGTGCGGTCATGGAGTGGTTTGGTCAGTGCCGCAACGATATCTATACCTTCCAATGGATAGTCGGGGTCCGGAACGCAACTTGCCGCCGCAAGTAAAGTTGGAACCCAGTCCATTGTGATGATGACCTGTTCACTTGTCGTAGCTGGAGTAACACTGCCAGGCCAAACCATTATGGCGGGGACCCTGACACCGCCCTCCAACAATTCGGTCTTAATCCCCTTGAACGGCCATGTATCCGAGAACCTTTCTCCGCCATTGTCGCTGGTAAAAACGACAATGGTGTTTTGCTCCAGGCCAAGCCGGGTAAGCGCGCTCATTACCCGCCCAACTTGCGTATCCATGCTCTCCACCATCCTGGCGTAAGTAGCTAAGCCGCCACCATCCAAATGCAGCAAAGCTCTGGGATCTGTGGACTCATCAATGCGCAGAGACTCAGTAAGGTCGTCCGGTCCTTCCCATGGCCAATGCGGAGCGCTGAAGTGGAGGCTTAGGAAAAAAGGTGCGTCTGATTTAGCGAAAGACTCAATCTGCGCGACAGCGCGATCACCAAGAAGCGTCGTCAAATACTCGGCTTCGTGCACCTCTATTTCCCCGTCCCACAGATCATGGTCGCCAAACAGGCCTTCATGCGTGAAATAGTCGATACCCCCCTGACGGAAGCCGTAGAACGTATCGTATCCGCTTTGAAGAGGCCCATAATCAGGCAGCGCGCCCAAGTGCCACTTTCCCACAAGTGCTGTCTGGTATCCTGATGCCCGCAGCAGAGATGGCAAAGTTGGATGATCGAGCGGAAGCCCCACCGGCCGATTGAGCAGTGGCTCTTCCAAGCCAATCGGCAAGCGATACTGATACCTCCCAGTCATCAATGCGGTCCGAGTAGCAGAGCAAACCGGACTATTTGAGTAGCTCTGCACAAATCGGACCCCACGATCCGCCAGACGATCACAGTGTGGTGTTTGGTAATCCCGTCGCCCATAACAGGAAAGATCCGCATACCCCAAATCATCAGCCATGATAAAGATGATGTTTGGTCTACCATCTGTGCGCCGTGCGATAGAAGGCTGTGGCAAAGCACAGGCGCCAACCGAAAATGCGGCGCCTGTCAACATCATCTCACGCCTGTTCATAAACGAGAGAAACTGGTTTCCAGTAGATTTCACCATCTTTCCCCACCTTTCGAACAAGGCTCAAGCCACAAGCGATCTAGAACCTGTAGTCCAGGCGCACTCCATAGGTTCGAGGAGCGCCAACGGTGACACCAATCAGATCACTCACAACCGAATGGGCATTGGAGTTCGACTGAATGTCATCTTCGGTGATGTTTCTGGCATAGGCGGTCACAGTGTAGGTGTCGTCTGGCGACGTGTAGGTGAGGCTCGCATTCCATATTTGGTAAGACGGCGCATACTGTCCCGGCAAAAATGACACTGCATTCCAGCGTTCCGAAGCAAACTTCGTATCCACTGTGGCGCTCAACACCGATCCATTTGAGAGATCGAAGTCCTGAGTGTAGGCTAGTCTCCCCGACCATTCAGGCGCCCTGCTGAGTTGCAGGCCAGCGCAATCAATCGAGACGATATTGAAAGCCGGGTCATCAGCCGGGCGTCCGGTGTCCGTGACGGAGCATGCCGTTCGCGGATCCGTGAACTGGGCCGACTGTTCATATGTGAACGAGTCGTATTCCGCATCATTGTACTCCACCGCTGCACTGATGATGATATCATCTGTCAGGGCGTAGAGCAGATCGATAGCCGCACCGCGGGCGTAAGCTTCACCAGCATTTATGATTTGCTGCGCCAGGATGCCTTGAGAATCGTTTGCGATCAGAAACTCCTGATGATCATCATAGAGCCACCAGAAAACCTCCCCGTTCAGCTGCAACGCGCCATCGAGAAACGTGTTTTTTGAGCCCAGCGTGTAAGCCGTAAGCGTCTCCGGATCGAAAGAGCTTCCCTGTGCAGCACTGAGCCCGCCGCCTTTGTAGCCCGTAGCAGCGGTGGCAAACAGCATGCTATCTTCGGTCAGGTCGTATTCAAAACCCACCTTCCAGCTCAAGTCGTCTGAGGACACTGACTCATTGGGACCAATTACCCCCACTGGGCAGGCGAGAACGCCGTCAAAATTCTGTGCATTTCCAGGAAAACATAGCGTCGGACCAAGTGCGGGAGAGAGCGCATAACGTCTGAAGTCTGACTTTTCGACCGTATCTTCTGAATATCGCAGACCTCCCATCAAACGAAATCTATCTGTAAGATCAACACTGGCATCGGCGAAGGCGCCGAGGCTTTCGGTGTCATAATCGGCGCGAACAGCGAAGTTCTGAGCCAGTCCGTTCTGGACAACGTTATAATAGACCTGCGCTTCATCGAAATAATAAAGACCGGAGACCCAGTTCAAAGGGCCATCAGAATTGGCGAGACGAATCTCGAGTGATTGGGCCTCCGATTGTTCTGGCGCTCCATTTTCCGTAACGCCCTGAACCTCAAAACTGAGACCAGGTTGAATTTTGTATTTTAGTTCGGATTCCTGGTACGCAGGTATAACGGTCAGTGTCGCGAATCCAAGATCCCAGTCGAGGGTTGCGTGCACATTCCAGAAGTCCGAGTCGTTATAGTTTGCATCTTCAACCGGATCGACAAGGAAAATCATATCTGAACCGGGGGGAAACGGCGGCGATGGGGCAGGTCCCGCGATGGGGCCCTCGATCCCAGGCGGAAACGCTGCTTGAGGCGCAATCAGACCTCGTGCCACTGCACCTGCGAACAGAATGTCGTTGCCGCCCGGATATATGCTGTCCCACGGATCATCGGCCCCCACATAACTATGGCCTCCTCCCCGCCCACCGACATGGATATAGTTTCCCCACAGTCCCAATGAAAACTCCGAAGATGGCTCATACAGGGCCTGCAACCGGTAGGACTGGTGCTGATCATCTTCAGTCCCGTCCGATAAATATCCATCGCGATCAACAATCTGAACTGATCCGCGAACTGCCAATTTGTCAGAGAGCGGAATGTTCAGCGCCCCTTCCACCTGTCGCAAGTTGTAATTTCCAATTTCTCCCGAGACATAGCCGCTCACAGCGTCAAATGCGGGCCGAACCGGAATTAGGTTGATCGCGCCGCCCGATGCGTTTCGACCGTACAGCGTGCCTTGAGGTCCCTTAAGGACTTCTACACGATCCAGATCAAAATAGTTCCCTGCCGTAGCTTGCGACCGGGCAATGTAGACGCCATCCACATTGATAGGAACTGCGGGGTTGGTGACTGCCGTCGAGCCGGGGTTCCCGACCCCGCGTACGTAAACCTGAAGCGCCGTCCCCTCGGTGCCAATTTCCAAGCCAGGCAACAACCCGGCAAGATCTTTCGGTTGGGTAACACCAGCCCTGACGAGTTCGTCGCCGCCGACAGCCTGCACAATCAGGGAGCTGTCCTGGAGAGATTCGTCACGACGGCTGGCCGTGACCGTTACCGTCTGCAGCCGGCGGTCATCCTGCGAAACCTCTTCGGCTTGCCGAAGTTCGTCTGAAGCTGCTGGCAAGTCCTGCGCCGATGCTTGGCAGCCAATGTACAGACAAGAAGCCAAGGCCGTGGTGCTTAAGATAGACCGATACATCATTTCCTCCCAGAAACATTTTCACTGGAGACTGTTTGTGTCATTTTCTGACAGCGTTCTGTGTTGGACCCGAAACAGACCCAACGCCTCCGTATGTTTACTGATGTATATTGACTGCAAGCACCGGTCATTGATCCAGAATCTGGATTTATGCACCGACAATGCCATGCTACTTGCCCGCCCCCGCCTCAATCCTGAACCCACAGTTTGCCAGACTGCACTTGACCTCGCGCACCCGGCTGGCACGGGACAGTAGCGATGGACGTGAAAATCTCTGCTTAGAAACCCGCAGCAGTTCAAATTTTCGTAAATGGAAATAGCTCAGAATATTGGCAATCATTGTACATGATGCAAATTGCACGACTGATCTGGATACAGATAGTCTTATGTTCTCTCAAGATTGCTCTTCAAGATCCACGTCAATCTTGAAAACCTATCCGATCACTAGGCCTATGATCATAAGGTAACAGCATTTGTCGGGCGGCGCTAAACGTCACGCGATATTTGCAAAGTGGCCGGGTGTGCGGTGCGATGGGCAATTGCATAGAACTCTTGGCCTACCCACGCGTATATTCGCTGCATGGAGTAACCGTAATCGGGGACGGAGGAATACCAATAAGCTTCATTCCCAGTCGGCCGTGAGCCTAAATCCATCTAGAATGGCCTGCTCTGCACTGAGGGCATTTGCATCGCGCGCGCCACCAATACGAAAGACAGGAAGGCCCGATCGGGTTCTGTCGACTCCGCCAAGAGGATCAACGGCCTCCTGCCCCACACAGGGGATCACTGTATCAACCTCAATCACTCTGGGCACGCCATTGACCGAGCAGTGTAACCCTGTCGCATCGATGTGGCTGCAGATCACACCGGCAATCATGTCGGTTCCGCGCCTTCGCAGAACCATGAGCTTTGCCCATCCTGTCGTTTTACCTAAGCCTCTGCCAAATTTCCCGCTCGATCGTTGCAACATGATGACCTTCCGCAGGCCCCCACAGGTTAGCGACGGTCGCTCCGTAACGCCGCCACTAGAACGCATGGTGCGATCAATGCCCCATTCTGCTTCGAAGCTCTCTGCGTCAATACTGCCGTGAGCGGTCAGGAACTCTGCAACATCAAAACCGATCCCGCCAGCACCGATAATGGCTACTCGCTCTCCGGCCTGTATGTGACCGCTTAAAATGTCTGCATAATTAGCGACTTCCGGACGGTCTATTCCGGGGATTTCTAGCTTGCGGGCCTGAGTGCCAGTCGCCAGAATCAAGCCTTGAAAGCCCTCCAATGCATTGAGGTCAACTCTGCAGTTCAGTCGGACTTCAACACCGAGTTCGTCAAGACGAGTCCTAAAATAGCGCAGGGTCTCCGAAAATTCTTCCTTTCCAGGAATCTGTCGTGCGAGATTTATCTGTCCCCCAATTTCGCTCGAAGCCTCAAACAGTACGACTTTGCACCCCCGCTCAGCGGCCGTGACAGCGGCTGACAATCCTGCAGGACCCGCACCGATCACAGCTAACGGTTTAGCACCGGTCCAAGGACGTAGCTGGCACTCATTTTCGCGGCAGGCGATAGGATTGACTAGGCAGGACGCATGTTCGCCTTCAAATATTCTGTCGAGACACGACTGATTGCAGGCTATGCAAGTGTTGATGGACGCGGTGTTGCCGCTCCGGGCCTTATTTGCAAAGTCCGGATCTGCCAGCATTGGACGCGCCAATGCAATGAGGTCGGCTTCACCTCGCGCCAATATTCCCTCTGCATCTTCGGGGTTATTTATGCGGTTAGTCGCAACTATAGGGCAGCTAATCTCACTGCGAAGAGCCTTAGACATCCAAGTGAATGCATTCCTCGGGGTCATCGCCGAGACTGTCGGTATAGGTGTCTGGTGGCCGCCAATAGTAGAGTTGAATATATCCACGCCGCAAGCTTCTAGACGCTGCGCGAGCCGGACTGTTTCACTCCATTCATTGCCGCCAGGAATGAGATCCATGAGGGAGATTCTGAAACTAAGTATGCGCTCTTGTGGCACCACAGCTCGAACAGCATCCACAATGTCCAAGCATAGGCGCATTCGGTTTTCAGCGGAACCGCCCCAGTCGTCTGTGCGCTTATTGGTGCGGGAACATAGAAATTGATTGATCAAGTAAGTCCCAGATCCCACAACTTCAACCCCGTCATATCCGGCGGCAAGTGCAAGTCGCGCGCAGTTTGCAAATGCCTTAGTGGTGTCCGCGATCTGATCAGCATCAAGACGGTCTACATCGAGCGCTTGATGCTCCCCCCAATTCCCACGATGAAGGACTTGCAAAAGAATGCGGCCACCTTCTTCATGAACAGCGGAGGTTATTTTCCGGTGCAATGGGACTTGTGCCTGATTCACCAGACATGACACAGACCCATCCACTCCGGGTATGGGTATTGGAGCAACACCACCGCCGACGATAAGCCCAGCACCTCCCCTCGCCCGCGCAGCATAAAATGCCGCCAGCCTTTCAGCGCCGTCTTCAAGTTCCTCCAACCCAGTATGCATGGCCCCCATAACCACCCGATTAGGCAGAGTTACTTGACCAATGCGGATGGACGAAAACAGTCTTGGAAAATAGTACGATGCTGCTCGATCCAAAACTATGCTTCCTATTAAGCGCGATCATGCCTCTCAAGCGCTGAACACCGACGATAAATCTAGTACGATATTGAACCACAACCAAAATGTTTGTCAAACGTTTAGTAAGTAACGTAAATCAAATTCGCTCAATCTATGCTTAAGCGACGGAACCGCCGCTCGCCTGACGCTTCAAAGTTGGAATTGAGAGTATCGGGCGTGAGCGTTGAATCGGTCTGATTCCTTTATAAACGAACTGAGATTCATGGCTCGGGCAAGAAGGGAGAGTGCTGCAATGTTGATTCGAAGGACATTCATTCCCTGATGATCCATACTATGAACACTGCGCAGTCAGCACGGAAGGTAGAGCCTTCGGCGGTGTCTCAACGTAACCTGCATGTGGAAAAGACCAGCTCGATTGCGCCGCTTCCACAGGGCGAGCCAAATGGGACGGGGAAGTTCGAGCCTTTCTGATCGCGCGCGTACTGGGGAGGCTCGACGTCACGATGCAGGAGCTGGCGCAGACGCTGCTGGACGAACCTCGGGGGCTTCAGATCCGTGAAACTCTTGAAGCTGTTCTCCGCAGTGAGGTTCGCAATAAAATGCGCTTCTGGCGGCGAAAGAGGAACGCGCGGACGTGAAGGCTGACTCGGCTGACTCGAAGCACTACCGCCAGCCAACCATGCAGGCCAGGCCCGCTTGTGTTTGACCTCAGAGCATGACTCCATCTGGGGTGTTTGGCTTTTGTTTGGGCAAATATGGTTTGGAAGGCAAGATGAGCGACAACAGTGCCGCGAGAATCAAACTAGACATCGCGGTCAGAAGCCAGACGCCATAGTCTCCGCTGGCGTCAAATGAATACCCCGCAACAAATGAACCAAACGCTCCGCCGATAAGGTAAAAGCTAAAAATGGAACCATAGGTCGCCGAGTATTGAGATATAGGAAAGTAGCGACCAATAAGAAACGCGATAAGGTCTGATTCCGCCCCCACCGCAATACCTGTGATAAGTGCGCCAGGAACTAGCGCCCAGCGTTCTCCAGAATACAATAAAGCCATACCAATCGCAGACAGTACGAACAATGAAGCGGTCACGATTGAGGGGTTGAACCTGTCGAGCAAAAAGCCAGTAACCACCCGCCCCCCGATCACGGCGACGCCAATCAGGCTGGCAATTCCTGCTGCTGACTTCATGTCCAAACCTTGATCAGTCAACATGGGAACAAAGTGTACGATTGTGCCCAAGACGCCACCGGCGGCGAAAAGAAAAAGAATGCTCAAGCACCAAAATACTGGATTCAAAATTATTGATGACACAACGCCTGATTTGGCTGACAGCTTCTTGTCTGTTTGTTTGCCATCGGCGTCGGCTTTATTGAGTAGGGCCCAAATGAGCGGCAGAACAACAAAGACCGCCGTTGCCATGGAAAAGTAGGCGCCCCTCCATCCGTACGACTCAAGAATCGGTGTCAGCAAGATGGGAATTGATATCGCGCCTAAACCACTCCCGATGAGGGATATTCCGAGCGCCAGACCACGTTGCTTGTCAAACGCCTGAACGACAATTCGCGTAAATGAAACTCCGGATGATCCGGCGCAGAGCGCTGGAAGCACGGCCATGCACACAATGTAACTCCAAAGATTGTGCACGAACGCCCCAATCAACACAAAGCCGATCACAAGCCCAATGAGTGAAAACATCGCTACTTTCAGGGGCCCAACCAGATCAATGATTCTGCCGTAAACAGGTGAAAGTGCCGCCACCCCCAAAGTCACGATAAGAGGACCGAGTGAGGCTTCAGCTCGGCTCCAACCGAATTCGTCCGACATCGGTTTAAGTAATAAGCCGGATGAGTAGAAGTAAATGGAAGCAACGCCGAATGCTCCACCAAGCATCGCCCCGAGAACGACCCTCCAATTATCACGAATCTCCATTATTTTCCTCTCGCCTCAATAACGTATTATTTGTTTCAACACAGAGGAAAAGAGATGTATGCAGATTGCTGCTTCGAATTATTGTTGATCTGCACTTTATTCTGCATCCAATCTGTCGAGCCACACAGAAATATGGCACTCTGCCCTAGTCAGCTTTATCTCTTCGGTCCAGCGCCGTAACCGCAGGTGCCTTTCGGTTTTCAATGCCCCGCATGCGGCGCGAGACGCCTCCAAGCACTTCAGGATGTGGCAGAATGTAAAAATCGCCGCGGTTCACCGCCTCCAATGTCCAGTCTGCAACCTGATCAGCGGATGTCGGTGACCTCTCGATTGCAGCGCTCAGGCGTACATCGGGCGCTTTTTCTGTCTCAGGCTTCAAGCGGTTAGGCCGGGTCCGCTCGGAGCTTGAAATACCTGTTCGAACAAAGGATGGGCACAGGACTGAGACACCGATTGGGTAACGCCTTATAATGAGATCCTGAAAGAGGCATTCACTCAAAGCGACAACGGCATGTTTCGTTGCTGTGTAAACTCCGGCACCTACCGGGGACACAAGACCCGCAGCAGATGCTGTATTAACGACATGGGCTGCTCGCTTCTGCGCAATCATCCTGGGGACAAAAGCACTGATGCCATGTGCCACGCCCATGAGGTTCACGCCAACCAGCCAGGCCCAGTCCTCTGCTGTCATTTCCCATAAAGGCCCCCCCAAAGCCACACCTGCATTATTGAACAATAGATCAACCCGGTCGAACGCACCGAAACTCTTGTCAGCAAGCGCTTGCACTTGGTCCTTATCCGACACATCTGTCGGCAGGATGAGAATATCCTGAGACGGAGCTGAGACCATCTCACGGGTCTCCGCGAGCGCCTCCGCGTCGACATCGGCGAGCACTAAACGCATGCCCTGCCTGGCACAGGCCGAAGCGAGCGCGCGGCCGATACCGCTGCCTGCGCCTGTTATGACGGCCACGCCTCCGGCTTTAAAGTCCATCTTTGTGTCCTCGCTTGCCCAGGCCCTCACTGATGGGGACGGCTGGCTCAATAGCTTCGCGGCAGATCAAAGCTTCTCGCAATATAGTTCTTGGCCATCTCATCTGAGATAGGTGAGAACATCATCTGCTTGTAATCGCGAAAATGGCGCTGCATTTCGTATTCCATGGCAAAGCCATAACCGCCCATAATTTCCATGCCATGCCGCGCCGCCAGCTCGGAAGCCCGGCAAGCAACAATCTTGGCCATAGCGACTTCAACGTCATAGGGTCGATTATTCTCAGCAAGCCAGGCACAGCGGTAGACCATGGTTCTAGCCGCTTCGATCTCAATCGCGATATCGGCAAGATAGTGCTGCAATATCTGAAAGCCACCGATGGGTCGGCCGAACGCATGCCGCTCTTTGGCGTATTGCAGCGCATAGTCGAAGGCAGCTTGGGCAATGCCCACGGAAAACATCGCTGTGCAAACACGCTCCGGATTCAATGTAGACAGAAGCTGATACCAACCTTTGTCAGCTTCACCCAGAAGATTGCCGACAGGCACACGAACATCATCAAAGTAGATCGCATTGGTTCCGCATGCATGCATCCCAAGCTTTGGAATGGGTTTTATTGTGACGCCTTTAGACTTGGCATCAATGATCAAAACCGACAGGCCGTTTTTTCGTTCCGTATCCGGATCTGTGATGACAACCGTCGTCAGGTAGTCTGACTTATGCGCCCCAGAAATCCACTGTTTCGAACCGTTTACGATATAGTGGTCGCCATCCTTAACTGCCTTGGTCTGTATAGCGCCCAGGATGTCAGTGCCGCCGGCCGGTTCGGTCAAGGCAAGCGACCAGCGAGTTTTTCCGCTGGCAATATCGGGCAAAAATCGAACCTTTTGCTCCGCATTGCCCATTTTCAGAATGGGCATCGCGCCGAAACTTAGCGAAATGGCGGCGCACATGGCCGCGGCGGCGGAGCGCTTCGAAATTTCTTCGATGACAATTGCCAATTCGATCATACCCAGACCCTGGCCACCATATTCTTCCGGAATGGTGAGACCGAACAGGCCCAACTCCCCAAACTTGCTCATCATCTCATCTGGGACATAATCGCAATTCTCATCCATCCACTTGACATATTCAGGCGACAATTCCTTGCTGCAGAAACGACTGAAAGTCTCCCGTATCAGCGTCTGTTCTTGGGAAAGATCAAAATCCATTTTCAAAATACTCGCTTGCTTTACACGGACTGACCGTGGGTTTTATTGAGAAAGGCAGACACTCGGGCCTTAAAGTCTCCGGTTGAAAGGAGCAGGCCATTGCCGCCTCGTTCAATCGCCAGCGCGGTTCGATCATCGGCCTGCAAATGCCCGTCATTGAGGACCTGCTTGGCAACCCCAATCGCATGTTGGGATTTGCTGCAGATTTTCTGACAAAGGACGGCTATAGCTTTACGCAAGGAAGCGTGGTCGGTGCACACGCGATTCAGGATACCCATATCATGCGCCTCTTGGGCGCTGATCGTATCTCCCGTAAAGATAAGCTCCTTGGCCCGGCGAAGTCCGGCCGCACGCGTCAGGCGCACGGTCCCGCCCCACCCAGGCAACAGGCCGAGATTTATTTCCGGCAGGCCAAACTTCGCTTGTTCGGTTGCAAATGCAAAATCGCACATCAGCACAAGCTCGGTTCCACCCGCCAGACACCAGCCATCAACAGCACAAATGACCGGCTTTGGAATACTGCGAATGAGCTCCTGAAAATGCTGGCCACGCTCAAGACTGTACCAAGCGCCTTTCTGGGGAGACATATCCTCAAACATCGCGATATCGCCTCCGGAGCAGAAATCTGCTCCAGCCTTCGTTCCAAAAATCACGCAGCGAATTGCCGAATCCTGTTTGACTGCTTCGAGTACATCCAGCAGCTCGACCTGCATGCGATCATCAAGCGCATTCTTTTGGTCCGGATTGAATAGCTCGATGACAAGCACCGCCAGATCCGGTCCCTCAAGTCCAAGCTTCAGCCGCTTATACTGGCGATTTTCCCAACTGGCTTCGATCACGTCGCACGTGTCCACTTAGGCAATGTAAATTCATCATTGAGAACCTCAAAGCAGACTTCAAGTTCCATGCCGTTTTCAATGTCACCCTGATCTACACCAACGAGGTTTGAAATCATTCTCGGCCCTTCGGCGAGCCGTACAATGACCAGGACATAAGGCAGGTCTTCAACAAAAGGAGCCGACACACCGTAGGAGTTGACAGCATAAGCCATCAGAGTCGCTTTTCCCGAAGCCTCCCGCCATTCATAGGCATCACTTCCACACTCTGTACACGTCGGGTAAGGTGGGTGATCGATATGCCCACAGTCAACACAGTGTTTGAGGAGGAAACGTTCCTCTTTTGCAGCCTGCCAGAAGGGTATTGACCAAGGTGTTGGGGACGGAACCGGCTTTTCAAAGTCGGCATCCACCATCCCAAAATTCCTTTTCATGCGTTCACGAATGTCCATTGCTATTTTCTCTTCCAATTCAGCTAGTGTGACAGCTCATTCCCGAGAACCGAGAAATGAATATCCATGAAGGCGCCGCCGCCGCAGTTTTCGATGGCAAACTTCGCCCCATCAACCTGAGCTTTGCCCGCACGTCCCTGCAACTGCCGCACGGTCTCAACCAACATGCCAAAGCCGACGCCCGTCCCGGTGTGACCGAATCCGAGCGCTTCTCCATTCGTCGTTACAGGAAAACGACCTCCAGGTGCCGTCTCTCCGGCCAGCATTCTGCGTCCCCACTCCCCTGCTGGTGCCATGTTCAGGGCGTCCAGTAGCATCAGAGTGATCGCCGGATAGGAGCCATAAATCTCGAAGACATCCATATCCTCGGCGCCAAGCCCGGCCCGCTCAAATGCGGCAGCGGCAACTGGCGCATAAAATGACGCGGCATCCCCAAGCGGGTCCCATTTGGCCCGCACTAGGCTGCGGTGGCTGAAGTCAGAGCCTTCACCAAGAATATAGACTGGATTCTCGGCCTTGTTCTTCGCAAGGTCTGCGCGGGTCATAACAAAAGCGCTTCCGCCATCAGCCAAGACATTGCACATCAGCGCCGTAAGCGGCCAGGCGACCACACGGCTCTGGAGGACGGCGTCCAGCGTGAGTTCTTTGTCATAAAACATGGCATTGGGTTGCAAATTGGCCCATTTGCGATGGGAGACACAAACAGCGGCGATCTCTTCCAGCGTAGCACCCGTCTGGGTCATGTAGCTCTGGGTGAGCATGGCAGCAAGGGCGTTGTAATTCATCCCATACGGAATTTCCCACTCCATATCCGAGCCTGCGACAGCGAAGAACTTGCTTTGTTCATTCGCTGAAAACTGGGAGAAACGCTGGGCGTGAACGACAAGAACATAGTCTACCTCTCCGGAATGAAGCATGCCCTGTGCGGTTTTCCGGGTCGAATAGGACGACCCGCCACCAGAAATGGTTGTAGCAATCATTTTGGTATTTTTGGCGCCGATCGCCTCTGGAAGACGCCCAAAAAACATCTCAGTATTGTAGTCAGAGCCCATGATATGCGCGGTCGTAACTATACCGCCCACTTGATCCATCGTGATGCCGGCATCCTTCACCGCATCGCGAGCGACCTGATAGGCAATCTCGAACTCACTGCGATGCGGATAGTTTCCACACGCGACTTCAGCCGTTCCAATAATGGCAAATTCAGCATTACTCATTTCGCTGCACCCCTTTTCATTCTAGTGATTCATTTCTCGGATTTGATCGTGTTGCGAATTTCGCGGCGGAGTATCTTTCCAACCGTCGACTTTGGCAGCTCCGACCAGAACTCGATCGCTTTTGGAGTCTTATAGGGGGCAAGGTTTACCTTGCAGTGCCGCCTAAGTTCCTCGCCAGTGACTTCATATCCATCGCGCAATACGACAACTGCGCAGACTTCCTCACCCCAAACGTCATGTGGCCTTGCAACAACAGCGCACTCCGAAATGGCGTTGTGCTGGAGCAGCACACTTTCGACTTCAGCAGGGTAAACATTTTCGCCGCCGGTTACGATCATGTCCGCCTTGCGATCCATCAAATAAATGAACCCGTCTGTGTCGAGATAGCCAATGTCCCCCGTATGCAGCCAGCCATTCTTCACCTTCTCAGCTGTCAATTCCGGATTACGCCAATAGCCTTTCATGATGTTGGGCCCACGAACCATTATCTCTCCGGGTTCATCTGCACTGGCTGCGCGCCCATCCGGCGTGACTGCACGCACCTCCACACACGACATTTCACGCCCGGCGCTGGCAAGAACGTGGCTATCCAGATCGTCAAGCTTGTGAAATTCAGGCCCCAGGACGGCTACGCTCGGCGCAGCTTCTGTCAGGCCATAACCGCCAGCAAATATAGGGCCGAACACTTCAATGGCCCGCCTGAGCGTGGGAACCGGAAAAGGACTTCCTCCGTAGGACAGCAGGCGTAACGAAGAGACATCATAATCCGGAAGTCTGGGTTCGTTCAGCATCATCGCATAGACTGTCGGAACGAGATTCAGGTTGGTGCATCCTTCACGCTGGATGGTCTGCAAAATATCGTCTGGCGTCGCTCGTGACACGATGACTGTGGTGGCTCCGATCATCAAATGGCAAAAGGTCGGCCAGAATGCGACATGAAACAGTGGGAGCGCTTGACATGCCACATCATCCGGGCGGAAATTGAAGTGGAAAATCTGACTCGTGAACGCGCTTAGGGCATTACGATGCGTAATCATGACACCCTTGGACTGCCCCGTCGTACCTCCTGTATAGACGAGTAGGGCAAGGTCATTTTCTTCAGTGACAGGAAAGTCTGTGGCCGTTTCGGCGATCGCCCACTCTGATTCAAATGAGGCCTTGCCCTGCCACTCTTTATCGAGACAACGCCAGTGCCGGATCGATGTTTTCGCCTGCAGCTCACGAACAAGAATGTCTGAAATCGTGTCGAATACCAGCAGACTTGGTTCTGCGTGATCAACGATCACACTAAGCTCCTGAGCTGATAAACGATAGTTCAGCGGAACAGGAACACATCCAGCCCGCATCACGCCAAGCATCACCTTAATGTAGAGATCCGAATTCTCGGACAGGAGGGCAACCCGCGCGCCAGGCTCCAGCCCCATCTTAATCAGGGTACTGGCAATGGCTACAACATCTAGCTCCAATTGCTCGTAGCTTGTTCGCTGCTCTCCAAACACCAGCGCGCACTTGGTCCCCCACAATCGAGCGCCTTTTTTGCTTATATCACACAGGGTGAACATATTCAGCTTTTGTCCTTTTCTTGCGGCAAGCCGGTCATCCCCACGCGACATGGTGGCGATGACCATTTGGACAGCGCTCAAAAATTGAGTGTCGCCTCGATGCCGTACGTCCTGGGGGGCGCAAAACTGCCTTGCTCCTGACCGAACGGTCCGAAACGGAGGAAAGTTGTATACTCTTTATCGAATAGATTCCGACCCCAGATATAGATCGACCAGTCTTGGCCTTCCGGCAGCAGCCCTATACGACCGTTAACGACTGTAATAGCGGGCTGGTGACTACTGGGCCGGTTCTGTGGATCAAAAAAGATACCGCCGCGATAGTTCACATCGAGCCAGGCGTCGAATTCACCAATTCCTTGGATTGTGGGACGATAATTAACAGATGCCGTCCCTGTCCATTCTGGCGCGTTGCGCATCCGGTTCCCGCTTAAATCGCTACCCTCCTGGAACAACTCGTCATAGTAGGCATCCAGATATCCTGCATTGAGACTGACAGTCAGGGAATCCGTCAGGCGGGTATCTGTCTCCAGCTCAATGCCTTCGATTGTGGCGGCGCCGGCATTTGACCCAATGAAACCTATCGCGTTCAAGTTGATGACTTGCAGGTCTTTATAGTCCATCGAAAACGCGGCAAAATTGAACCTGAACCTGTTGTTCCAAGCGCTACCCTTCAGACCGACTTCATAATTGTCGACCGTTTCTGGGAGAAGGACGAATTCCGAAACCGGGTCTACAGCTGGCTCAAAAATATCCGTCATAAAGCTGCCCGACTTGTACCCCTTAGACCACAAGGCATAGCCCGTAATCTCTGAAGATAGGTCGTAGCTAATATTCACCGATGGTGTGACTTTCTCGAAAGAACGATCATCAGCAATCTGGATCCCTTGTAGACCCAGCGTAGCGGGAAGCCCCGCCGTCGTCTGGAGCCAGGCAGCCTCTTTGTCATCGCGACTCCAGCGCGCACCAGCGCCAACAGTAAGTTTATCCGTGATGTCCCAATCCGCGTTACCATACACCGCATACGATACAGTCGTGTTGCCGCCATCGCCGGTGATATCGGTGAGCGCAGGAAGTGCGCCAGTTCTGCGCATAGAATCGGTTTCCTGATTCAAATAATACACACCGGCTACATACCGAAATTCGCTGCTCCCAGGTGAGGAAAGCAGAAGCTCAAGCGAGGTCTGGTCTGTATGATCATCCACAATCGAAGAAATCAGGTTCACGCCGGTATTGTCGTCATCGCTACCCGTCTTCACCGTCATATCACGATAAGCAGCAACAGCCTTCAAGGTATGATCGCTTGGCAAAGTGTACTCGAACGTCGCAGATACGCCGCCAAACTCTTGCTTATCGAAATTAGGCCCATCCTCCTCAGTCACCAGAGGTCCCGCTTGCGCCCCAAACAGCGCCGCAAATGAACCGGACGGCCGCAAGACCTGCGAGATGTTAATATCATTGTCCTTGTTGGTGTAATCAGCCGACAGCAACACTGTAAGAGCTTCACCTGAGTCGAATAGTATTTGTCCTCGCGCGCTCTGTTCGTCTAAGCCTTGAAAGACACGCCCATCAGTCAGGTTATCTATGTACCCATCCCGCTGACGGGTGGAAATGGATAGTTTTGCGGCAATCGAAGAAGATACTGGAACATTAACGAAGCCTTTCGCGGAAATCGCATCGAACTCGCCATACCCAATGGTACCCCGCCCGAAGAATTCGCCAAGCTTGGGTTTGGGTGTAACAATGTTAATTGCACCCGCAATCGTATTCTTCCCGAACAGCGTCCCCTGAGGACCACGCAAGACTTCCACGCTCTGGACATCCGCCAAGTTGAGGTCGAAAAACGCGGGACGACCAACGTACACGCCATCAACATAGATGCTGACACTGTCTTCGATCCCTGTGTTTCGGGCGTTAGACGAAATGCCACGTATACTGAATGAATTAAAACCGCTGCCACGATCCTGATACGAAACGTTCGGAATTGACAGAGTCAGATCCGAGAGGCCCACTGCCGATTTAGCTTCAATCTGCTCAGCGGAAACCACAGCTAGCGACCCAGGCACATCCTTGAGACTTTCATCCCGTTTGCGGGCTGACACAATAACTGTGTCAAGTGTGCTCACCTCATCTTCTGGATCTGAAATCTCCTGGGCAAATGCGCTACCTACCAATGCCGTTGTAAGTGCAACACCTCCAAGTGACAGTACGGATAATTTCCGGGACTTTCCGACATAACATCTAGACAATTTTCCAACGAAACTACGCATTTCTAGGTTCCTCCAGTTCTATTTTTTTGAGGAATGGAGGCGAGTCAAACCCCATCCAAATTTGCTGATACCAAACCACCGCTTGACTTGTCAAACGTTTAATAAGTTACTGAGCTCTCACGAAAGACGCCCTGTTTGAAGAGGCTATCGATATGAAATTATATGAAATGCGGACCTACGACATACGTGTCGGGAAAATGGCAGAGGTTCAAAGCCTGTATCTGGAGCAGGGCTATCCGATCCTGGAAACAGAAGGCTATTCCGAGAATCTGGTTGGCTATTTCATCAGTGACACAGGCCGATTGCATCAACTCATACATATTTGGAGATTTGACGGCGATCAGGGCAGAAGGGCATTCTGGGACAGACTAGCCACGTGCCAGCAGTTCATGGACATGGTAGCGAAGTTGAGACCTTTGGTTATTTGCCAAGAAATTCAATTACTTCGAAACGCTCCGTGGGGGCACAAACCATGAGACCGTAACAAAACAGGATTACTCCCGGGCACTGAATCGGCGTGGGGGGGGGTGGAAGTCATTCGATGACGTCGAGTATGCCACGTTCGAAGCGGTCGACTGGTTCAACCAATAGAGGCTCCTGGAGCCGATCGGCCACATCCTGCCCACAGAGGGAGGGAGCAAATTCTATGCAGCCAAGGTGCGAGCCGCTATTGCTGCGTGACCAAACCAAGTGGCCTCCGAGGTTACAGGGGAGGTTCAAACAGACAGTTGTCACGAGGCATGAATTCTTAATAGTTTATTCTTCACTTGCTCCGCTAACGCACGACCTGATTGTTCAGCTAAACGTTTGACAAGGATCAACAACTACATAATCACAAAGATGAACAATAGAGAATTTTGCTCGATTTGATTACTCCACAATGTGGAGCTTTTGCACCCGAGCTTAGACAGATTAGCTGTGAAAGGCGAAAATGAAGCAACCGGCAGGAAAACCCATCCGCATCAACCAGAGCGATATCATAGACATATCGGCAAAGTTGTTCGCTGAGCGCGGATATTGGGCCTCGAATTTGCGCGATATCGCCGAGCAACTGGAAGTAACGGCAGCCGCCATTTACTATCACTTTAAAAAGAAGGAAGACATCTTAAAGTACATAGTCTTTACCGGATTGGACGAAATTTACTATGAAGTTCAGAGGGCTTTTGCTTCAGAGAATATGCCAGAGGAAAATCTGGAAGCAATTGTGCGGTTACATCTTAAATGGTGTATGAAAAATCCGCACGTAACCAAGATCATTATAGAGGATAGTCGATTCCTTCAGGATGACGATTATGAAACCTCCAAATCCAAGCAGAAAGATATCCTGAGGCTCTACAAGGGAGCACTCAAAGACTGCCTTCCATCGCATTTGAAGAGCGAGCGCAACTTATCTATTGCAGCTTTCAACATAGTTGCCGTCGTCTTGGGCTGGTATCGTTGGTATCGGCCAGATGATTATATTACGTGCGAGCAAGCCCTGGAACAATGTATAGATTTCGCCATAAGGGGAGCTGGTTGTAAATCTTAACAGTGTCCACTTTTTCGCCAATATAGCGGTCAAAGGAGATCAGGGAGTTTCGTCCTTGTTCAACCAGAAGCAAGGCATATCGCGACGCAAATTTGACTAAAAATCCGCAAGAATTCAAATACCCTCCAACGCCTCACGAGCCCAGAAAGACGGCCAAAGCCTAGGCGACAAGGCCACCTTCACTCAGGATTATCGTTCCAGTCATATACTTTGCGTCATTTTCTGAAGCCAGAAGCACAAAGGCCCCAGTGTGCTCCGCTGGATCGGACACACGCCTCATCGGGATATGCTGACCCATGGCTTCAATTGTCGAGGGATCTGCATTCATGGTCTTGCTCTCCTGTTTGAGCGCCGTGCTGCCACCCAATGGCGTATTCGTAGCGCCAGGTGCCACGCCGTTCACCCGCACATCAGGCGCAAAGTCCAGCGCAAGTTGCCGGACGAGTCCTCGGAGCCCGAATTTCGACGCCGTATAGAGCGCTCCGCCCCCACCCGCCTTGAAACATGCGTTCGACCCTGTAACGACAAGGCTACCCCCACTTTCGGCAAGTGCTGCATGAGCAGCATGCGCCGCAAAAAAGGGGGCGCGCAGATTTACTGAAAATATCTGATCGAAGCCTTCTTCAAGCTCTTTCGCGGTCAGTTTGTGTATCTTTTTGTAAAAGTCCCAGACGCCCGCGTTCGCGATGAAACAGTCAAGTTTCCCAAACTTGTTGCACGCCATGTCCACCGCCATCTGCGCCGAAGAATAATCTGACACATCGCCAATGCATTCGGAAAAATTGCCAATATCCGACAGGTCTGAAAACTGCCCAGGTTTTCGCGATACTCCGACGACACTTGCGCCTTCCGCTAGAAACCGGTCAACGACCGCGCGTCCGATACCCGAGTTTGCCCCGGTGACAACAACACTCCGCCCATTCAGCGTTCCCATGAATGCTCCTGAACCTAGAAAAAGTAAGACAGATTCTTGCACAGCAGGGTCGACTGCTGAAGTACAATCAATCGCCCCTTCAACCGGAACCCGTCCTTAGACTTGATCCAGATATCTGCGCGCCGGCCCATGAGTGTGGACTGGTCGCGTTCACTTCGGTTCCTGTAGAGCGTGAAGACACTGTGGACTTCGGTGACCTCAGGGTCTTGCGTCTCGAATGCTTCTATATTGGTTATGGCGTAGACGTGACGTGTGGGTGGGTCCTCAGACCAGACCATCCCGCTTTCAAGGCGACCGAGTCGCAGATCTATGGTTTCTTTCGTTTCGTCGAACATGGCGCAGGATTGCGGAGAGAGCTCCGGGCGTTTGTCGCGACGAAACCGATTCTCCCGCAGCGGGCACCAGTATCGCAAAGACGCGTCCAGCATGTCATACCATTCGCGAAAGCGATCCTGATCAAGCAAGCGCGCTTCACGGTAAAGCCATTGCTGTAATTCGAAACTGGCGTCGCGGCCAAGTGGTTTACCTTCACCTTTAAGCGCCAGAAGATCTTCTGCGGGCGTAATTTCCGGAGCAAGAACGCTAATACTCATTATTCGGCAGCCTCCACTTGGTCCGACATGCTCGGCGCCATCGGAATATCATTCCAAGTGGGCGCCGACATGAACTCCAGCCAGCGCTTGAAATAAAGACGCTGGTTGGCATCGGTAAGCTGACCTCGATGCACCGTTCCAGGAAGACTGCCATCCGTCACCTGCCCCTGGGGTGACATTCCATAACAGAGCTTCTGTTGACGGGTTACGTGCCCGGCATTGATCTGGGTCGCATGCTCCCAGTTTTCACCATCGTCCATTTCCAACATTCCGCTGGGGCTAAACGTTCGCATGGTACCGGTACGCCAACGGTCTCGGAGCTCGTCGGACAGGCTACTGGGCACAAGCGTCCAGGCATGAAGTTCTGTTTCCAAAGGCCCTTTGGGTTGAAAGGTCCGGAACGTGAAGTATCCCGGCAAGAAAGCAAAATTCGGAAAGATCGCGGCCGAGGACACTGCCCCCCACATTTTTGCCCGCACCTCACCAAGACGCTCAATCATCGCCTCTTCGTGCGCCCGCATGTAGCGGATGATTTCCTTGTCGCCCATTGTGGCGGCATTTCCAAAATTGTTCAAAACCGAGAATTCCCAGCCATGTCCGTTCACACTGGCCTGGTACGATTTCTCGTTGTCAACGGTCACGCCACCGAACTTGCCCAATGTCGGCTCCACGCCTCCAAGATGGGTCCACAGGCCGTGATATATATCCCCCACGAAATTATCTGCGGGAAACTTCCAGTTACATGAAAGGACTGAGCGTGTCGTTCCGGGTAGAAATTCCGTACCATGACCATCTGGATCGAGAATAGCATCCAGATACCAACGGAAATCGCCCAGATACTCTTCGAGGGAGGGAGCTTCCTTGTCAAAGGTTGCAAACACCAGGCCCTGATAGGTTTCCACCCTGGCCCGGTGAAGCCCCCAGTCCGCTTTATCGAAGCCCGGTGTATTATCGTAGAGCTCATTGTTCGGCATACCATTGAGGGCTCCGTCCAACCCGAAGGCCCATCCGTGATAATTGCAGACGAATGACCGGACAGTTCCTTCCCCCGCAAAGCAGACGCGATTGCCACGATGAGGACAGGAATTGAGCATCACATTGATCGAGCCATCCTTGGCGCGCGCAACGATGACCGCATCCTCACCCATATAGGTCGTAACAAAATCCCCAAACGACTTGATCTGGGATTCATGCGCAACAAACAGCCAGGCGCGCGCAAATATGCGCTCCAGTTCCAGCTCATAAATTTCCTGGTCCCAGAATATCCGGCGATCAATCACGCCGCGCTCATAATCCACCAGCTCGTTTAGGTCATAATTCATGGCGCACCTCCATACGGTATCGTATGTTAATCATTTTTCAGTTTGTTTGTCTAGCTTTCACTCCAGCCGGAGACCCAATATTTCGGTCTCCACGGCAGGCCCATCATCATGAAGCCTCTCAATCAGATCTTTCCAATTAGCGATCATGGCGCGCTGATTGATATATCCCTTGTCGGTGATTTCATTCCGGTTCAGCTCTGGCCCGCGGGGTAGAACTGCAACCCGATGAACAGCGGTGCTGCTTCCGGTGTTTTCTTCATTATATGCTTTCAAGCTAGCGATGATGTCCGCCCGGAATGCCTCCAGTTCGAATAGCTGCTTAGATGTCGGCAACTCCGCGAGGCCATATTTTTGCATCGCAGCCTCAAGATTCGGCACCAGCAGCGCGCCCAGCTCATCCCTGTTGTGCCCCGTCAGAACGGCATCTGCAATCAATGGCCGCATCTGACTGACCAGAGCCACGCGCAGCTTTCCGACATTGGCCCAGGTTCCTGAAAGCAGCTTAAAGTTTTCGCTGAGGCGGCCATCAAAAGAGATACCAAGCTCTGGTCGATCAGGATCAATGAACTTGCCCGCATCTCCCATTTTATAGAAGCCTTGATCGTCAAAAGCTTCGCGCGAGGCAGCTTCGTCGTTCCAATACCCCGGCGTGACGTTTGGCCCCTTGACCAGCAAGGCAAGCTTGTCCTGATCAGGGGCAAACTTGATTGTGGTACCTGGCATCGGCAGGCCAATGTTTTCGGCGCGGTCAGTGGGGTAATATACACAAGTCGAGAACGGCGCTGTTTCGGTCGACCCCCACCCAGACAGGAATACAAGGTCCTTTCCCGTGGATCTTCTAGCTGCCGCATTCAGCCGATCCCTCGTCGACTGAGGCAGCGCGGCTGCCGCGACGAACATTGCATCCATACGTGAGAAAAATTGCCTGGAGAATTCCGGATCGGCCTCAATCTGATTTAGCAGGGCCTCGTAGGCAACCGGCACATTGAATTGCAGCGTCGGTGAAACAAGTCTCAAGTTTTCAACGGTTCTGTCGAATAAAGCAGGTGTCGGCTTGCCATCATCAATGTGCAGGGTACCGCCATTGAACAAGGCCGCATAGCAGCAGACATTACCGCCAAACACATGGCTCCACGGCAGCCAGTCAACAAGGATTGGAGGCTTTTCTTTGATAAAGGGCCAGAGCTGGGAAAGTGACCTCTGATTAGAACAAATCATACGTTGCGTGACCATGACCCCCTTGGGTGCCCCTGTCGAACCGGAGGTAAACAATATTTTCGCAACGGTGTCGGGGGTCAGAGATGAGCGGGCTGCTTGAAGTTCGCTCGCATCACCCGCCGGGAGGTCATCGAAACTCAGTGTACCGCCCTTGGAAACGTGTGAAAACACATTGTTTTGACAGGCATTCTGTAAGAATGGAAGTGAGTGCTCATATGCGTCGGGATCGCCGATAAACACTCCGCCCGGTTTCAAGACTGATACAACTTGCTCAAGGCGTGACATAGCACCGGGCACCAAGGCATAGGCCGTTGACACCGGCGCGGCTGGAATTCCGGCATACATTGCCGCAAATGCGGTTATGGCGTGTTCGATCGAATTCGGCGCGAGAATCAACAATGGGTGGTCCCGACTCGCTTGCGTATGGGTCAACAACTGTCCTGCTCGCGCCGTTACACGTGCGAGAAAATCTTCATAGCTAATCCCAGCCCATCCTGTTCCGGAGCGCTCACGAAGATACTCCGCCTTCGGACTCACATGCGACTGAGCTTCGAGAACATCGATGAGTGTCTCAGACCGAGCATCCAGTTCGATTTGGTTTCGCAGCAGGATGCTGCCATCTGCGCAATGTTCGATATCTATGTTAATTTCTGCCAGCCCGAGCTCACTCGTGCGGAACCCAACTTCATTCATCACTTCCTCCTCGACCGCCAGTCTTCTGGTCAGCACTCAAAACTAAGTTCGCCGGCGTGACCCCCAACGCTGCAGCGCTTCAGTCTTTGCGATCACCTTGGTCCAATCCACTTCCAACGAATCGATTATTTCAGAAACCGTTCTGATATTCCGGGTGGCTCCGACACCCTGTCCCGCCCCCCAAACATTCTTCCAAGCCTTGTTCTCGCCCTGAATATCGGAGAAATCGATCTTACCCTTGGCTGCAACCCGATCGAAATCAAAGCCAGCCTGTTCGAGGCTTTCGCGAAGCCAGTTGCCACTCACGCCAGAGATTGCAGCAGTGGTAACAATGTCCTTCATGCGAGCTCGGATGAGCATCATGCGATAGTCATCGGAGACAAGACTCTCCTTGGCACTGATAAAATGAGTGCCCATATAGGCGAAATCTGCACCGAGCATTAGCATTGAAGCAATGCCACGAGCAGACGAGACCGCTCCTCCGGCGATAAGCGGCCCATCCCAGAACGTCCGCACTTCTTCCACGAAAGCAAAAGCCGAATAACTTCCTGTGTGTCCGCCTGCCCCGGCGCATACAAGCACCAAGCCATCAGCTCCCGCATCGACAGCCTTGCGCGCCTGTTCGGCATTGACTACATCGGAAAAAACAAGACCGCCGAAAGCATGCACGGGCTCAAGCGCAGGCTTGGGGCTCCCGAGGGCAGTAATGACAATCTTGGGTTTGTACTGCGTGACAAGGTCCATTTCTGCCTGAAATCGATCATAGGTCGGATGGACAATCATATTGATCGCCCATTGACCGGGTCGGCCTGCTGCAGCCAGATCTGTTGCAATTCGCGGCAACCATGCGGCAAGTTCTTCGATAGTGCGGGCATTCGGAGCCGGGAACGCGCCAATACAGCCCGCCTTGCCCGCCGCGATGACGAGATCCGGCCCGGAAATTAGAAACATCGGCGCGACTATGATCGGCAAACGAAGTGATGCTTCCAGACTGGTGACCGCCCGAGGCACTGTCATTAGACGGATCTCCTGTTTTCGAATGCATCGAGGGCAAAGCCGTCGATCATGACGCGCCCTCCTTACGGGGCGGTTTCTGGAACTTGTGCCCCCAAGCAGAATTCACATTATGCGTCTTGACGTGCCAGGTGTCGTCATCCACCGCCAAGCCGCCCCAGCCGTATTCCAGTTCGAAGCCAGAGGGGGTCAGCACATAGAAGGACAGCATTTCGTCATTCGAATGACGACCAAGGGTAAACGGAAGATGACGCCCATTCTCCAGCACGCGGTACATTGCCCGACCAACATCATCGATCGTGGTGCTTTCCAGCATGAAATGGATCAGCCGCTTCGGCAAAGGCAAAGGCGCAAGCGCCAAGGAATGGTGCCGCCCATTGCACCTGTAGAATGACAGGTTCAGGACCTTGCCCGGAACGACTTCTGTATTGATGTGATCAGAGAGTTTGAAGCCGAGGATGTCCTCGTAAAAGGTGACCAGGCCGGGCTTGTCCCTGGTTGAAAGAACGATATGTCCCAACCCCTGATCACCGGTCTTGAAAGTGGCTCCGCGTGGACTGACAAAGGGCTTCTGAGTAAGCTGAAGCGGCCCGAAAAACGCTTCACAGGCAAGTCCATCAGGATCTTCGAACTGGATCAGGCCTGCAACCATCCGATCAGCACAGATTTCGGAAGAGCCTTCGGAGACAGCAACGCCGGAGGATCTGAGGCGTTCGGCAAGGCCTGACAACGCAGCCTTGTCTGCAACCTCCCAGCCGACCAGGGTCATATCATCTTCGGCTCCTTCGCTCAGACGAATGCGCCAGGCATAGTCATCGACACGAAGATCGATCTTCCCATCTTCACGTTTCACAACCATCAAACCTAACTCGTCGGCAGCAAATGCTGCCCATTGATCAAGATCTGAAACGGCAAAGCCCAGATAACCCAGCGCCTGTATTTCCATCAGTTGCTCCTCAAGCTCGCAGTAATTTTTTCAAGTCTTGATGCGGATCTGCTAGTTCTGCATCGGTCGGCGTTTTGCCGGCCCTGAGCAGTCTGACCGCCACGCGCACGGCATTCGGCTCGTTGATGCTGGCGGCACCGACCAGAACGTCATTCTCGATTTCAAACGCTGTAAGTGTGCCATCTCCGGCACGCAGAACCGACCGCGCGCCCTTGCGACCAACCATCTCGACATGATGGCCGCCCTGATCAGACCAGAACCAGGACGCATCGGGTGTTTCATATTCCAGGCCAAGAATGCCGTGGGCTGCGCGCTCTCCCTGCATTTCTGCCGCCCGCCAATGTTCATGACGGCACCAGCCGCGACCTTCGGGAACAGCCGCGACATCACCTGCAGCGAAGATACCGGTCGCGCTTGTCTGCTGGTCAGAGCTAACTCGGATGCCGCCAGCCTCCAGAACCAGCCCTGCTTTCTCGGCCAGATCGATCGAGGGTGTCATCCCCACTCCCATAAGAACGATATCGGTCGGATACACGGAACCGTCCGTCAAACGTACACCGGTGACTCCATCGGGGCCGGATTCAAGCCTGTCGATTACCGCTTCAGTAACAAGGTCAACACCGAGCTGCCTGTGACTTTCCGTCAATCGATTGGCGATCGCCGCAGGCAGGATATGGACCAACGGGGCCGGAGCAACGTCCAGCCAAACAACTTCCAGCCCCAGGCTCCTGAAAGAAGCAACGCATTCTGCCCCTATCAACCCACCACCAATAACAGTAACACGCCCTGTCTGTTTCAGCCTTGCTCTAATAGCATCTATGTCCGCAAAATTACGCAAAGTGAAAACGCCTGTAGCGTCTGCCCCTGCAATCGGAAGCCGTCTTGCACGCCCGCCTGTAGCGATCAGCATACGGTCTGACGAAAATGTCTGCCCCTTCACCGAAACAGCATTGAGCTCGCCCGGATCAATCGCCACCAGACCGTCACCAAAGATAGCCTCAATTTCAAGCTCTCTTACGTCCTTGTCCGAAAGGAGCGCGAAGTTTGCTGCACTCGACTTGTCGTCGAGAAGCGCTGCCTTTGAGAGTGGCGGCCGCTCATAGGAGCCCGCCGCGTCAGAATCCACAAGCGTCAGGGCACCATCATAACCGAGCCGCCTCAAAGCCCGGACTGCGGAAACACCGGCCGCGCCTGCACCAGCCACCAGAATACTTTCCGGGCCGCTCAACGATCCACCTCGATGTAAATGGTCCCGCCCTCGACAATGACTTTGTGAGTGGCAACAGGCTGAGTTGCAGGTGGACTGCAAGGCCTCCCGGTCTTTAAGCAGAACAGAGCCATGTGCAATGGGCACTCGACCTGATCGCCTTCAACAAACCCTTCTGACAAAGAGGCTTCCGCATGTGAACACGTATCATCGATTGCGAACAGCTCACCGCTCTCCCCCCGTATCACAGCGATGGGTGGGTCAACATCCACCCTTCGCCCCTCACCTTCTGCGATTTCGGATTCTTTACACACCTCGATGCGCATCTCAGGCCGCCTTGTCGAAGTGACGCCGCGCCAGATGGACAAAATCGTCAAAGCGTTCTGCCTGCACCCAGTGCCCGCACTGGCCAAACATATGCATCTCAGCATTTGGCATGGCCCGAGCAATCTTAAGCCCCATTTCGACAGGTATCACCCGGTCTTCTCGACCATGCAGAACCAAAGTGGGTAACGTGATACCGGAAACAACCTTTTCAGGCATTCCGGACAGTATGGTTGGACCATCCTCCGAGGGCTTTGCGAGAAGCTTCTGCAGCCCCTCCTGCGCACCGGGGATGAGACTTGTCTGGTAACGTTCCTCGACTAGATCATCCGTGATTATTGACGTATCGCATGGAAAGTTCATCATGACCTTGCGCATATTGTCCAAACTCGGCGTGTAATACCAACCGGCACGCAAACCCTCTGTCATTTCGAACTTGTCGCAAGGTGTCCCCATAAGACAGAGACGACTGAACCTCTCCGAAAACCGGGCGGCTGTCGCGAGCGCCAGAGAGCCACCGAAAGAGTTGCCGACGACATGGCACTTCTCAATGCCTATCGCATCTAGGAAGGCCAGAAGATGTTTGCCCCAATGCTTGATGTCATATGAAAAATCATCCCGACGTTCAGTGTATCCGAAGCCGGCCAAGTCCGGCGCAATCACGCGATACCCATCGGCCAAGGCTGGCATAACTCTCTTCCAATTGGTCCAGGCCGAGACACCAGGGCCTGAGCCGTGCAGAAGGACGATTGGATAGCCCTCTCCAGCTTCATGATAGTTTGTGTCGAGCCCAAACGCCTCAACACTCTTGCCGCGCCCGATATCAGCCAAGTCTTATCTCCCTCAGTTTTCCAACACCAATAATCACTCCATTCAAACTCGTCAATGCGCTACCGTATGTTTCCATAATCGTGGCGGGTGTGATAACCCTGCCTCATAGGAAGCTGACTGGAATTGAATGCACTTGGAAATCGTATCCCCGACACCGAAGAGCGAAACGAAACTCTCCTCCAAAAGGGGGCGTAAAGCGAAAGCGAGACTGACCGCCGACGACTGGATTCGAGTTGCGGGTACTGTCTTGGCTCAGGAAGGTATCGCCGCCGTTAGAGTCGAGCCGCTTGCGGCCAAGCTGGGCGTCACCAAGGGCAGTTTCTATCATCACTTCCCTGATCGCCCGGCACTGCATCGCGCCATTCTGGATGATTGGAGGAGACGCGCCACAAAGGGCATCATCAGCCGGCTGAATGAGAATGTTACAGACGCGCGCACCCGCCTGATGGGTGTCTTTAGTCTGCCCTCACGAGGCCAACGCGCGGCGGAAGGTGCAAATCTTGAACTAGCAATCCGTCTCTGGGCCAAGAACGACAATGAAGCAAAGCGCATTCTTCAGGAAGTCGACGAGCAACGTCTGGACTATATAGCGTCGTTATTCGAGAAAATGGGATTGGATCAAAGGAATGCCCGCGCAAGGGCTTTTATATTATACGCTTCGACCATGGGTCATGCCATGTTCTCTTTGGACGACCTAGACACAGACTTGGAGACCATTACCAGCCAGCTTCTTGATGGATTTTGAACAGGTTGACGGTCTTCACACCCACCTTCCTGACACATCGATCAACTACAGGACCAACCGGTATTGGTCATCAAATAATCACTCACTCTAACACCGCGACAGACGAAAAGCAGCCAGCCGCTCTACCGTCATGAATTGTTGTAATGGCTTAAACTATAGCCTTGCCGTGATTTTCCGCGACACTTTTTCTAGCTGTCGCACGAGTTCCTGCTCATTGAGGATATTGTCAGGTGGCCATGTAAGTGAAACCGATATGCCCGCAACCACTTCTCCGCTTCCCGACCGTAAGGGAACCGCAAAACACAATAAATCATCAGCGATCTCTCGATCGTCCTTGGCAAATCCATGGGCGGACACAGTCTTTATAATTTGATGAAGTTCAGTCGGACAGGTGATTGTTCGGGCCGTCAAATCTACGAATGGGCCATCGGATAAGTACGCATCCTGCTCTTTCTCTTCTAGACCGGCCAGCAATACTCTTCCAACGGCCGAACAATAAGCCTCCAATTGCATACCTTCTCGCGTGAAATTAGCACCACCGCAAGAAGTCTTCCCCTCGGACTTAACAAGGTAAGTCACCATAGCGTCCTCAAGCACACCCAGATGAACGGTCAGCCCCAACCGTCGCGCCATATTGTTCAAAACGTGTCTCGCAACATTGGCGAGATGTTCATTCCTGCTTCGTCCATCGCACAGGTCAACCAGCTCCAAACCGATATCATAGCGACCCGCCCCGACCTGGCCAACAAGCCCCTGATTTCTCATGCTTCTCAGTAAACGGTGAGCCGTGGAAGGCGGTATTCCTGCCCGCTCAACCAACGAACGAAACGGTGTGCGGCCCCGATCTTCCGCGATCAGTCTAAAGAGACGCAGGCCCTTTCCGAGTGATGTATCCGGCGAATCCATTTTCCCAACATACGAGAAATATTTCTCGGAGTAAATTGCAGCCTGATCTCGATGCATCTAGATCAGAGCAATCAAACCGGCAGAGGTTCAGGGAGAAAACGTTACTTCATGGCACGACAGGAAACTTATGATGCATTAGCGCTGCGCTTGAGAAATGCTTATCTCTCGGGAGCCGTTCCGCCGCTTCGCGATGGGCTTGATCCTGTGGATGCCGAAGGCGCTTATGCTGTCCAGGCGATCAACACAAAATTCTGGAGCGACAGTGGTCGCCGCATCGTCGGACGCAAGATTGGCTTGACGGCGAAAGCGGTTCAAAGCCAGCTTGGTGTTGACCAACCTGATTATGGCGTATTGTTCGAGGATATGCAGATTCCAACGGGCGGTGTCCTTGCCCCCGCGAAGGTACTGCAGCCCAAGGCCGAGGCCGAGGTCGCGATTATTCTGGAGCGGGATCTCAACATTGAGAGCGTCACTGTTGAAGATGTGATGGCTGCGGCGGCATACGCCAGCGCCGCGATTGAAATCGTCGATAGCCGGATTGCGGACTGGAAAATCACCTTTGCCGACACGGTGGCGGATAATGGCTCATCCGCCTTCTTTGTGCTGGGTAAGGAGAAGCAACCGCTGGACGGCCTCGATCTCTACACCTGCGGCATGGTGATGGAAGTCAATGGCGATGTCGCCTCTCTCGGGGCTGGCGCGGCTTGCCTGGGGCACCCTTTGAATGCCGCAGCGTGGCTGGCTTCGACCCTTGCACAGATGGGGGAAGGCCTGCGCGCGGGCGACATTCTGCTGACCGGCGCGCTTGGCCCAATGGTCACTTTGACCCCTGGCGACCACGTCGAAGCCAAGATCGGTGGTCTGGGGCAGTGCAGTTTTACTTATGAAAAGGGTTTCGCATGAGCACGAAAGTCAAAGTCGCCATTATCGGGTCGGGCAATATCGGGACCGATCTGATGATCAAGATCCTGCGCAATTCCAACGTGTTGGAAATGGGTGCAATGGTTGGAATAGATCCGGAGTCGGACGGCCTGAAGCGCGCTGCCCGTATGGGCGTTGCGATCACGCATGAAGGCATCGATGGCCTTCAGAAGCTCGATGTCTGGCCGGAAATCGGTGTGATCTTCGATGCCACATCTGCTGGTGCCCACAAGCGGCATTCCGAGGTCGCCAAGGCGGCGGGAAAGGTGATGATAGACCTCACGCCGGCCGCGATAGGGCCGTATGTGATCCCGGTCGTGAATGGCGAGGCGCATCTCGACGCAGACAATGTCAACATGGTCACCTGCGGTGGCCAGGCAACGATCCCGATCGTTGCGGCGGTCTCCGCTGTCGCAAACGTGCATTATGCTGAAATCGTCGCGTCGATTTCATCAAAATCAGCAGGTCCTGGAACGCGCGCAAATATTGATGAGTTCACCGAGACCACCTCAGCGGGTATCGAGCAGGTGGGCGGCGCTGCCAAAGGCAAGGCAATCATCGTCTTGAACCCGGCTGAGCCGCCAATGATCATGCGTGATACAGTGTTTACCCTGTCCTCTGGTGCTGAGCCGGAAGAGATTGAGGCTTCCATCCTGGCCATGGTCGAGAAGGTGCAAGCCTATGTGCCGGGCTATCGGCTCAAGCAGAAGGTGCAGTTCGAGCGGTTTGGTTCGAACAATCCGGTCAAAATTCCGGGGCTTGGCGAGTTCGAAGGGATCAAGACCTCGGTCTTTCTTGAGGTCGAAGGAGCCGCCCATTACCTGCCGGCCTATGCCGGCAATCTCGACATCATGACATCGGCAGGGCTGAAGACGGCAGAGCGCATCGCACAAAACCGGCTTATTTTGGCAGCTGAATAGGGAAACCCAGAACATGACTTTTGATCCGACAAAGACCCCACTTTATATTCAGGATGTCACCCTGCGCGACGGTATGCATGCGGTGCGCCACCAGTACGGCATCGAGCATGTGCAGGCGATTGCCAAAGCCCTCGATGAGGCCGGCGTGGATGCGATCGAAATTGCGCATGGTGACGGACTGAATGGTTCGTCCTTCAATTACGGCTTTGGCGCCCATACCGACTGGGAATGGATAGAGGCGGTCGCTGATGTCGTCGAGAATGCGCTTCTGACCACGCTGCTTCTACCCGGCATCGGCACGATCGAAGAACTGAAACATGCCTATAAGCTTGGGGTGCGTTCGGTGCGAGTGGCGACCCATTGCACTGAGGCAGATGTCTCTCGCCAGCATATTGAGACCGCGCGCGGGATGGGAATGGACACAATCGGGTTCCTGATGATGTCGCACATGAGCGAACCCGATGCGCTGGCAGAGCAAGCCAAGCTGATGGAAAGCTATGGCGCAACCTGCGTCTATGTGACCGATTCAGGCGGCGCGCTGGACATGGATGGCTATATCGCGCGACTTGAAGCCTATGACCGCGTGCTCAAACCAGAAACCGAACGCGGCATCCATGCTCACCACAATCTCTCGCTTGGTGTCGCCAACTCGATTGTCGGGGTGCAGCATGGCGCCATCCGGGTGGATGCATCACTGGCCGGTATGGGGGCCGGCGCGGGGAATGCGCCTCTGGAAGTATTCATCGCGGCGGCCGACCGCAAGGGCTGGAAGCATGGCTGCGATCTGTTCAAGCTGATGGATGCGGCCGAAGAACTGGTTCGTCCACTTCAGGACAGGCCAGTTCAGGTCGACCGCGAAACCCTGTCGCTTGGCTATGCCGGGGTCTATTCATCCTTCCTGCGGCATGCCGAGAAAGCCTCAACCGATTATGGCATTGATACACGCCAGATCCTGGTCGAGCTTGGCCGCCGCCGCATGGTCGGAGGGCAGGAAGACATGATTGTCGATGTCGCACTAGATCTGGTCAAAAAGAAGTCTTGATAGAGACGAGCAGGCTAGCGCTTGTCAAAGTCGGGGCAGAAGAGAGAGTTATGCCCGCCCCGTTATCTAATGATGCAAAAGTCATGAATGACTATTACTGACGAGCCCTCCATGCACCCGGGCTTTCCCCAAACTCTCGTTGGAAGGCGCGGCAAAATGCGGCTGCAGAACCGTATCCCACATGTTCAGCAGCTTCTGAAAGCGATGCCGATCCTTCCAGCAGCACCTCCGACGCGATCTGTAACCTCAGCCTGTTAAGCAGTTTCTTGGGCGATCGGCCAAATGTCCTGGTGAACTTCTCAAAAAGGGCCGCGCGACTAAGCCCAGCTTCATGAGCTAGATCCTCAATTGTCCAGTCCCGCTTGGGCTCGACGAAAAATGCTGAAAGCACACGTAGTATATGCTCATCATACTCTCGCTGCTTGCCTAGTATGTCGAAGCGTATCGTTGAAGCGCGTACATAGCGAACCAGCTGCAGCATACATATTTCGGCAAGTCGGCGATTGACCCCATCGTCATGCTGGTCCTCCGCGTGTTCAGTATGCATCATTAACATGCACTGCCTTATCGAATCTGAAAATGGTGACTCAGACGCTCTGATGATGATGTAACCATCCCGTAAACCTCGGACTGTCGCAGACTTAATATCGACCGAACTCACAAGTATTTCGCACCCATCACTGGGTTCAGATATTTGAGCCTTGGGAATGTTGCGCCACTCATGGTGTCCGCCCTCTATGGCCGCGATATCGCCCGCGTTCAGATACAATTTGTCCCTGTCGGATCCCTCTTTAATCTCAAGGGTCGCAGCGCCTTTTGTCACCAGATACAACGTAGCTCTTCGACTTGCGGGGACCGGTTGAGAAAACACGCCATCATACTTCAGACAAGAGAGTTGAAGTCCAACAAATCTCACCTCCGCGGCCCGCAGGACACGCACCTGTCCAGTCGAAATATGGTCAACCATTCAAGACTCTTGATCAATGCCAAAGCTTCAAGATCAATATATCCACATTAACAACAAGACAAGTTCCCGAGCAGTCGATGATCCGGTGCAGCAAAGCCAGCGATGTCGACCGAAAGTGGAACGTTAGGGAGTGAAACATGGCGATTCAAAGTCTCGGATATATTGGTTTGGGCGCTCGCGACCTTGTCGATTGGCATGCGTACGCCAAGACTATAATGGGCGCGGACATACGCGAGATAGATGATGCGTTAGTTTTGCGGTTAGATAGTCGAGACTGGCGCATTCGCGTTGAGCAGAATGCCAATGAGGACATCCTGTATGTGGGCTGGGAAACGGGCGGAGCGGAGGAATTCACTGACACTGTTGAGACTCTCAAGAGTGTAGGCGTAGGTGTAGAGAATGACCCCGACCTCGCAAGACTTCGAGGTGTCAGGGCGCTTGGGCGATTTGTGGATCCGGCTGGAATTCAATGTGAACTGTTCTGGGGCGCAACAGAGCGATTTGAAACGCCCTTCGTGTCACCCGCAGGTGTTAAGGAATTCGTCACCGGATCGGAAGGGCTTGGACACGTTGTGTTTGCCGTGGCCGATCCTGCCGATTACGAAGCCTTCTACTCGCGCATTGGCTTCCAAGTCAGCGATTATATAGATATGTCGATGGGACCAGACAAAGTCCTGCCCATCAGCTTCATGCATTGCAACCCGCGGCATCATACGCTCGCCTTTACTCCATTGCCCTCGCCTAAGAAGCTGCTCCATTTCATGCTTCAAACAGCAGATCTCGACGATGTCGGGAGGGCCTTGGACCAGGCCAAGCGTGCCGGAGTGCCGATCTCGATGTCGCTCGGACGTCACTCAAACGATCACATGGTCTCATTCTATTCTGTAACGCCTTCAGGCTTCGAACTGGAATATGGTTGGGGCGCTCGCTCCATCGGTGAGGCCTGGACGGTAGTCCGGCACGACGTCACAAGTTATTGGGGTCATGAAATGCTCATCCCTCCCGGTGCACCCGCTGTATCTTAAGAAACGGATCAGTGCATTCGACGCCGAGACTGCATTGCAAAAATTATGGAGGAGCTGATGACCAATACCAATGACTATGATGCCGAAATTGCAATTGTCGGGTATGGCCCAACGGGCGTTACAGCCGCTAATCGTCTGGGTGCCTACGGCATAAAAACTATTGTCTTTGAACGCGAAAAGGAAATCTACCCCCGCGCGAGGGCCGTGACGGTGAATGACTGGACGTGTCGCTACTTCCAGGCCATGGGTGTCAACCGTGAAATCAAGCAGACAATGGATGAGACCTACCAGCTTCGCTGGATCACCTATGACGGGGTGGAGCTGAACAAAATTTCGTTTCCTCCCTCCGACCAGGGCCATGCACGCGCCTATTCAATCTACCAGCCAGCCATGGAGCAGGTTCTTCGTGATAGCATGACGCGCTACTCAAACCGCGTAGATGTGCAATTTGGCCAGGATGTCGTCGGCATCGCGCAAGATGAAAATGGCGTTACACTGACAATTAGGGATATGGATACCGGTGCCACCCGAACCATGAGAGCGCGTTATTTGCTGGGGTGTCATGGCGGGAATCACGCGACGCGGGAAGAACTTGGTGTCGAACTGGTTGGCGACACGACCGAAACACGGTGGGTGGTTATTGATGCCCGCGTGAAACGTTGGTGGCCGCACAGAAATATTCTGACCTTCTGGTCGGACAAGAATCGGCCCGTCGTTGACATTGCCTTGGCTAAGGGAAATCACCGCTGGGAATTCCCACTCGAATCGCACGAAACCGACGAAGACTTCCAGACCCACGAAGACTTGTGGAAACTGCTGAACACTCTTGGGGTGACACATGATGATGTCGAAATTCATCAGCATGCTTTTTATAACCACCATGTGCGCCATGCCGAGAACTGGCGCTTAGGCCGGGTATTTCTCCTGGGTGATGCCGCCCATCTTATGCCGCCTTGGGGCGGGTCTGGCATGCAATCGGGCATCCGTGACGCGTTTTGCCTGGCTTGGAAGCTGGCCAATGTGCTGAAAGGCAAACTGCCCGAACAGGTCCTTGATACTTATCAGGCGGAGCGTGCACCGGATGTCGCTCGCTATACCCAGATCACGATAGAGCTGGGAAAGATCATCCAGCAACAACTCAGCGATGAAGAAATGGCCGCCTTACAGAAGGCTGCTCTGGAAGATAATTCAGGACTTCACCCGCTGTTACAACCACCTGTTCTTGCAGGCGGTTGGATTACCGGAGCTTGTGATGAGAATAGCGCCCTTGGCCGCCTCATTCCGCAACCGCGAGCCGCATCCAGCAGAGGTGTCTATGCTCTACTGGATGACTTTCTTGGAGACGACATGGTCCTGCTCGGTGATGGCGTTGCACCCGAAACGCACCTGAGCGAAGCGCAGCGTGCTGATTGGGATGAACTGGGCACCCGATACATTCGCGTCCATGGGGCAGACGAAGCCACTGAACGCGCCTCCGACATCGTTGATCTTGAAGGTTCTCTGCTGGGCTGGATGCGCCAATACGGCACTCGGGTTATCGCAGTGCGGCCAGACCGTTTCGTTGCTGCGACTGATACAACCGGCCTTGATGTGCCTCTTTCCTGATGAACTAAGGACTACACTATGACACTATGGTTGGATTTTCTGGGTACTGATATACGCACAGTTGATGTTCCTGGATTTGGTCGCACCAGAATTGCCGAGGCTGGTAAAGAGAACGATCATGCTCTGTTCCTGCTCCATGGCGTCGGTGGACATATCGAAGCCTATTGTAAGAACGTCATGGAGCTCGGCAAGACGTTCCATGTGATCGCCTACGATTTTCCAGGACATGGCGGGTCCACAAGAGATTTCGACGATTTTTCACCGGTATTGCTTGTTGAACATTTGGCTGCCCTGATGGACCATCTGAAAATAAGCCGGGCGAGCATCAGCGGCGAGTCCCTTGGGGGGTGGGTCGCTGGTCTGTTTGCCACAACCTATCCTGATCGAATCCAAGGTTTAGTATTGAACACGACGGCAGGCATTCCAATCGTCACGGAAAAAGGATTGGAAGATCTCGAAAACCTGAGAGCACTTTCCAAGAAAAGCGCCCAAAAGCAGCCCGACTTCGAATCGGTTCGCGACCGCATGCGTTGGTTGATCCATGAGTCCAACTGGCCTTTGCTCACTGACGAGTTGATAGAAACCAGACTCCGCTTCTACACCGATCCAAAGAATGCGAGATCCGCTCCAATCGTCGGTAAATTCTTGAGTTCCGACCCATCTCTCTATTTCATTGAGCTCCACAAAATTTCATGCAAAACGCTGTTCTTCTGGACACGGCATAATCCTATTCATGACCTGCCTGCTGCTGAGGCGGCCTACGTCAAGGTGCCGAACGGGTCACTGTATGTGATGAAGGAAAACGCTGCGCACTGGCCGCAATACGAACACCCCGAAGAATTCAATGCCGTCGTGATGGATTTCCTTATCGGCACGTGTGGCGAAGCCTAGAGCAGGCAGGTACGAAGACTGGACGTCCCCTGCTCGGCTGCTCTGTGCTTTGCCCCCGGGACTCTCCAAGCTTATCGCCGTAAATTACGGGGCTCGGCCGCAAATCCTAGGAGTAATCCGGAAACGACATCGGCGATTTCCAGTTCACATCAGCAGGTCTATTGTTCCCTTTTGATACATTTGCGGATTTGTCCTCTCCAATTTCTGGAACAGCCCAATTTTCTACCCAAGATACCATTCTATAAACTTCTCGGGGCTCGCTCTGTCATTCACCAATCAATCTCTTGAAAGATCGTGCATTTCTTCAATCCCTCGCATGGGGAATTAATGCCTTGCTTTTCTTGTTTAGCGCGAGATGGAGCAATAATTGCTCACCCTCATCCCCAGAAAGGGGATACCATGGCTAATACAACAAACCTCTTTGGAACCTCCGATCCGGCCTACGCCTATACTTGGAAGCTGTCCCGCAGTCGCTGGGCCTGGGAGTTCCTTCGACGTAATCCCCGCTTTTTGGAAGATGCTTCGCGCCATGATCCGGAAGAAGTGTCATACAGACCCGCATGCCGCTCGATCACCCTTGTTCGGCCGCGCTGCGACCAGGCAGAAGCAGAGCGCTGGGGGCTTGCTTTCTTTCCAGACGTTCGAGCCAATGGATTTGAGGCCGATGTCTTCTGGAGTGGCGCGCTCTATCCCCGAACCGTCAGTGTTCATGTCGGACCACGCGGCGAACACGAACTCTGCGAGATCTATGAAGAGACCACCAGGCTCTGCAACATCGTCCACCTGACCGATCGCGTCGGGCGTGAGCACTTGCTGCTCAAAGGCGATGGATGTGTCGTACAAGTTCGGTGTGAAGGTTTGTCACTACTTTGTCCTGAGCCCGTGCGCATGCAGATCGTTCTTGATGGCGTCAGTGACCTCGACGCCAAGATGAAAATTCTCGCCAAAGCTCGCGAAATCTACAAGCACCGGCAAGAGGCGTCTGCCCCAGTCTGGACTCGTCACCGCCGTGCTCTTTGCCACGCGCTGATCGCCCTTGACTGCCACATGGCAGGCCTCAGCCATTATGAAACCGCCTGCGTCATCTATGGACCAGACCGCGCCGCACATGCCTGGGGCGAACCCGGCGGTGCGATGAAAGGCGAAATGAAACGTGCGCTCAAGAAAGGGCTTCACTACAAGCGCGGCGGATACACCGAACTGCTCGGCGCTTCCAAGCCGCTCGCCCACGCAGCATAGGGCATCGCATCCAATCATTCACCGAGCAAGTTCGCATTCTGAATTAAGCGAACCAAACCAGAACACCTAGCGGCATCAGCGTCAGACTGGCTACCCTGACCGGATATTACAATGAACACGTCAGGTGCAGGCTCCGCCTGACCTCATCTCCTTCCCCACGCCTTCAGAACACCTCACACGGCGGGGGTGTGCGGACGGCACGTCTGCCCGGGCGCGCAGCACGCGCAAGGCGCCGGTGGTTCATCATCTCTTTTGTCTGAAGGCCTCCTACCTTTCCGCCTTGCGCGTGCCGCTTGTACGCCCGGCCTGCCGGCCTTTTCCGCCGCCCACCCCCGCCTGTCGCGGGCGGGACGCGGCAGGAGAAGGAGACCCGACATGCCCTGCCAGCCCGCAACCCCTGCGCCCCTTGGAACTGCTACCGCACCCCCGCCTGAAGACCGCCCCCGCATCTATGTGGCGTGCCTTGCCGCCTACAATAATGGCTGCCTGCACGGGCGCTGGATCGATGCGACGACGCCGGATGGAATCATGTCCGAGGTCCGCGCCATGCTGGCGGACTCGCCGCTGCTGGACGCCGACGAGTGGGCAATTCATGATTATGAAGGATTCGAGGGCGCGAACCTCTCCGAGGATGCTTCCTTCGAGACTGTGTGCGCGCTGGCGGAGTTCATATCCGAACACGGACCCCTTGGTGCCAAAGTCCACCGCCACTACGGCGACGACCTAGAGCAGGCGCGCGCCGCCTTCGATGACTATGCGGGCGAATACCGCTCGGTTGCCGACTTTGCCGAGGAACTGACCCGCGAATCCGGCACCGAAATCCCGACCTCTCTCCAATACTACATTGATTGGGACGCGATGGGCCGGGAAATGGAGCTGAACGGCGACATCTTCACCGTCGAGACCGGATTCGATCAGGTCCACATCTTCTGGTCGCGGTGATCGTCATGGCGAGATACCAGACCAGACCGCGTGAAGATGGCTGTGGCCCTTATCGCTGGGCACATGTCGTGAAAACTCCGGAAGGGTTCGCGCAGGGCAGCATCTATCGTCAGGTAGGCGACGACCTCGATGACAGTGAGGCGCAAGCGCTGCGCAGCCTCTGCGAACTGCATGGCTTCGAGATTCGGAGGGTGTCATGAGCTTCTCCGAACGCTTTGCCACTTTCGTCTGCCCCGGTGACACGATCACTTGCGAGATGGACGGCTTCACCGTCATGGCACAAATCGTCCTGGACGATTGTCCCGACGCGCCGGACCAGCGGCAGGACGGATTCTGGCCGTCACTCTATAAGGATGCGCCGGGGTTCATCGGCCCCGGAAACGACTTCCGCGAACGGTTCGCCAAGGCGCAGGCCGAGGCCGAAGCTGTCATGAAAGGCTGGCGCAAGGGTGACTGGTTCTATTGCGGGATCATTCTCTCCGTCGCGCTGGAAGGTGTCACGCGGACCGAACATGCTGCGAGCATTTGGGGCATCGAGGCCAACTATCCGGGATCGGATAATGCCTACCTGACCGAGGTCGCCAATGACCTCCTGCCGGAGGCGCTGGACACGGCCCGCGCCGTGCTGGCGCGCCTTCGCGCAGCTCCGGCAGGCGAGGTGCGGGCATGAGCCGCGCACTCACCGAAAGCGAGCGGATTCTGGGTCCGCGCCCGCAGATGACGCTGGTTGTCGAGCACGACCGCATTGTCGAAATCTGGGTCGCAGGCCGTGCGCCGTGCATTCGGGTCCGCGACTATGACTGGGGCCGGACGGACCCGGCCCCCGCCTTCGACCGCGAAGGCTTTCCCTATTCCGACATTCACTGGAGCGGCCCGGCATGGGCGCTAGGCCTCTCCCTTTACCCGCCAGAAAAGGAGACCCGGATGGCACAGCCCGACCTTACCCATATCCCGCTCGATCAGCTGAGCGTTTCCAAACTCAACATGCGGCATGGACGCAAAAAGCCGGACGTGTCCGACATCCTGCCGTCCATCCGCAAGAAAGGCATCCGCCAGACGCTGCTCGTCCGCCGCGAAGGCGATGGCTTCGGCGTCATCGCAGGCCGCCGCCGTTACTTTGCCCTGCTCGAACTTGCGAAGGAAACAGGCACCAATCCGTTGGTTCCCTGCGCCATCATGACTGAGGACGACGCGGCCTCTGCTATCGAGGCCTCCATCATCGAGAATGTTGCCCGCCTGCCTGCGACGGAAATGGAGCAGTATGTGGCGTTCAGGAAGCTGGCGGATGAGGGCAAAGCCCCAGAAGACATCGCCACATTCTTCGGTGTAACGGAACTGCTTGTGCGCCGTGTCCTCGCCCTTGCGGGCCTCTCCGCACCGATCCGCAAACTCTACGCCGACGACGAGATTGACCGCGAGACGATCCGCGCCCTAACGCTGGCGACACCTGTCCAGCAGGCCGACTGGCTGAAGCTGTGGAACAGCGACACCGAGCGCGCGCCGTTCGGACGCGCCTGCAAGGCATGGGTCACGGGCGGGAGCACAATCACCACTGACAAGGCCCTGTTCGAGCTGGAACGCTATGAGGGCGCGACCACGTCAGACCTGTTCGGGGAGCGCGCTGTCTTTGCGGACGCCGAGGCTTTCTGGAAGGCTCAGGCAGCGGAAGTCTCAGCCCGGATCGAGCAATACCTCGCCCGTGGCTGGGCCGATGTCATCTGCCTTGAGCGGGGCACGTATTTCCAACGCTGGGAGTATGTCCAGACCACCAAGAAGAAGGGCGGCAAGGTCTATGTCGAGCAGCGCCATGACGGCACAGTGACCTTCCATGAGGGCTGGCTGAAGGCCTCGGAAGCGCGACGGACAAAGCGCCAGACCGGAGACGGAGATGCGCCCTCACCGGCTGATAGCAAGCCCGAAATGTCCGGCCCGATGGCGGAGTATGTTGGCCTCCACCGGCATGGCGCTGCTGCCGCAAGCCTGCTGGCAGCACCTGCCATTGCGCTCCGCCTGATGGTGGCCCACGCGATCACCGGATCATCCCTCTGGAACGTCCGCCCGCATGTGTGCGGCGCGCGCAAGAACGAGACGCATGAGAGTGTGGCAGCCTCCGTTGCACGGGTCGAAATCGACGCCGCGTCCGAACGGGTCGAGACAATTTTCAACGCACTCGGCGCAATGCGCCCGCGCGCCAACGGCGATGCCTATTCGCTCTGTGAAACCTTCTCCGCCTTGCTGGCCATGTCCGACGAAGAAGTCATGCAGGTTCTCGCGCTGACAATGGCCGAAACGCTAGAAGCAGGCGGGCCTGTAGTCGAAGCCGTCCTGCACGTCTGCGGCACCGATCTTGGGCGCTACTGGTCGCCGGACGAGGCCTTTTTCGACCTCCTGCGTGACAAGCGAGCGATCAATGCGATGTTCGCGGATATTGCCTCCCCAAGCGTGGCAGAGAGCGTCATCAAGGAGAGCGGCAAGGTCCAGAAAGCGTTGATCAAGAACCGGATTGAGGGCGTGGATTGCAAGCCCAATCCCGGCTGGCGTCCGGGCTGGATGCATGTGCCGCCAACCCGCCTTGTCGAAGATGCGGGCTGCACAACGGTCGCCGCGTGGGAGCGGATTGCGGACCTGTTCGAAGGTGAGGATGAGAACGCCTCCCAGCCCAAAACGGAGCCCTGCGAGGCAGACGCTGCCTGAGATTTGTCTCCTCCTCTCGGGCTGAGTGCGAGCCGCCCGGTGCATGGCATCGGGCGGTTTCCTGTTTGAGGGCAGGCTTTAGGATTCGGTAGCCTTGGTGCCAATCAGGCAAAAGCCATTGCCGAATGGGTCGCTGCAAAATGCGACAGGTGGATGCTTTCCAGTTTCAAATCTCTCTTCGCATGCCGCGCCTGCGTCAATGGCAAGGGAAAGAGTTTCTTCGAATTCGTCCACGTGAAAATCGACGTGTACAGGAGTCCAGTGCCGGTCATAGCGCCGGACATCCTGCGTTTCTTTGGCGGGCTTTGATCCGGGAGCCTTTTCGATGATTCCAATCCGGGAACCGCCCCGTGCAAGGATAGCGTAGCTTTCGACAGGCCGCGCTATTTCTTCAAAGCCGAAGGCCGCGCAATAGAATCGAATGCCCTGTTCAAGGTTCGGGACGTCAATGGAAACCATATAGTGCATGTCACGCTTCTAACACGCGCTGGTGATCAGAGGCAAAGCTCACGATACCGCATAAGCACTTCGCGTCGCACAAATTTGATTGCGACGGACAAGTCCCCCCGCCTATGCCAGTCGGGCTCCGGTCATTCCTGCTGATCCTGCTCCAAACCCCTTGTTCCCGTCTCTTGCCGTATGACCTGGACGCTCTGACCCGGCCCTCAAACCGGACGGTCGAAGAATTTTCCTCTGCGCTACGCGCATTCACCGCGAAGCAAAATTCTACCCCCGTCCGGTGCTCCACTGCGTTGCGCCCCGCCTCGCGTCTCGCCCGAAAAGTGGAAACCACTTTTCGGTTAAGCGAGCGCGCAAGAGAGCGGGTTCAGGGCCGGGTCAGCGCGTCCTTCAGGTCCGGCGTCGACGGGGACAAGAGGTCCCCGGAGACACAGCCAAAGGAACGAAAAGGAGAACCCAAATGGCAAACGCACTCGGATACGTCAACGAAACCAAGGCCGGCTTCGAAGGCACGCTCGCAATGATGAACCTCTCGGCTGCGATCCGCATCGAGAAGAATGCGGAGAAAGCCGCAGAAGGCCAGCCGGACTACCGCATCTTCGCCGGAGAAACATCGACCGAGATCGGCGGCGGCTGGATGCGCAAGGCGAAGTCTTCAGGACGCGATTATGTCTCGCTGACCCTCGCCGACCCGCAGATTGGTCCCCGCCGGATCTATGCGAACCTCGCACCCGTCAAAGGTAAGAAAGGTCGTCATGTGATCCTCTCGAGCCCACGGGACTAGGGCTCACAATTCACTGGGTCGAGCCGCTCCGGAGCAAGCCTCCGGGGCGGCTTTTTGCATTTAATGGATATGGTTAAGCAGAGGGTACGTCAATCTTCAACCGGCTTTCGTCCCTCCCCAAACCTCCCTGAACCGTCATTTTGCTCTTCGTCATTCCATGAAAAATGAAAGGAGCAAGAAATGACAGACGCCGTTGCAAACGAAGAATTCAAAAGCCCATTTCTGAGTGTTGTTCAGGCTGCAGACTATCTCGGTCTGAAGCGTCAGACCCTCGACAATTTCCGCTGGGCGGGCGGGGGACCGCGCTACCGCAAACATGGCGGGCGCGTCCTCTATGCCCGTGTGGAACTTGACCGCTGGTCGTCGGAACGCGAATGGAAGAACACTGGCGAACCCCACCGGCCGGAGCGCCGGAACTGATGGTCAGTTTTCGCTTTCTCGCGCTCACAGGCACAGGCGTGGGGCTCATCCTTCTTACCTGTCTACCGCTTCAGGCCAGGTTGGTCTGGAACCGGACGCCGAGCGCGCCAACAGGGCTCTACTGGCTGAGCGAGCGCCCTCCCCGCATCGGCGATTGGGCACTCGTCTCAGCCAGGGCGCCAGAAGCAGTCTGGGCACATGATCGAGGCTATACCGGACCGGACTGGCCTCTCATCAAGCATGTTGCCGCCAGTGAAGGCGATGAAATTTGCCGGTATGATGGATCGATTTCGATCAATGGAAATGTGGCCGCAATCGCCCTGCGGCATGAATCCCAGGGATTGGAATTGCCCGTATGGGAAGGATGTTTCCAGCTCGGCCAAGGGCAGATGTTCCTCCTGAATGACCATCCAAGGTCTCTTGATGGACGTTATTTCGGCGTGACTGATACGAGCGACATCGCTGGTACAGTTCACGAAATCTGGACAAATTAGCGATGATCACTCATCCGGCGTCTGAGGAAGTGTCAGGAAGGCGGGAGAGCAGCAGGGAAAGGACTTTTCCGCGTCCCGTCAGGGCAAGATTGAGAGGCAGGCGCCTCCGGCTCCTTAAAGCCTTGTCTGCACATCTTATTTTTGGCGCCTGTGATGCAAATAGACGCCCGCCCCTGGCGCCTCTTCTGATAGGATTGCCTGTACGCGCCTGGGCGAAGGCAGGCGCCTGCAGAAATTTGCACCAATGAGCGGCGACACGCCCTTCGAGCCGAGGCTTGGCCGGATTCGGGATCGCGGCCAGCGTGGTACGGGACGGTTCGGAAAAGCCATCCGCAAACGCGTGGCCCGGCTATCACGAAAAACAAGCAACCGACGGATCAGAAAGTCACGCAGTGTGAGAGGCGCGCAGGCAGCCTCCGTCTCGCGCATGCGAGGCACGCCCTATCCGGCGTTCCGAATGCGGCGCGTTGTTGTGAAGGTGCACATCGCCCGAGCTGGACGTTTGGGCGGAGCCAAAGCCTTCGCCGAACATGTCGGCTATATTGAGCGGGACGGATCCGGCCGGGACGGCGAGCGCGGACAGGCTTATGACCGCGACGCGGAAGACCTGGGCACGCAGGCCTTCCGTGAGCGCAGCGCCGGGGATGAACGCCAGTTCCGTCTCATCGTATCGCCCGAGGATGCGGACCGGCTCAAAGACCTCAAGCCCGAGATCCGCGCCTTCATGGCCGGAGTGGAAGAAGACCTTGGTACAAAGCTGGATTGGATTGCCGTCGATCACCACGATACCGGCCAGCCACATACGCATATTGTTATTCGGGGACGGGATGCCGCCGGCGACCATCTTGTCATCGACCGCAATTATCTGATGCGTGGGTTGCGCGAGCGTGCCTCACGCCAGCTGACAGAGCGCCTCGGACCCCGGCGCGATCTTGAAATCCTGAGACAGGAGGCACGGGACGTTACAGCCGACCGGATGACCGGCCTTGACCGCGCCATCGAAAAGGACATGCAGAATGATACGATTTCTCTTGGAGAACCTGCCTCGGAACGAAGCCGCTTCGATCGCTCCCTGCGCATCAAGCGGCTTCGCCATCTGGAACGGCTCGGTTTGGCGACCCGTGATGGAAACAGCTGGCACTTGAAACCCGGCTGGACCGAAACGCTTAAGCAGCTTGGCCGCAAGGGTGACATCATCCGGTCGATGACGGCCCGATATCGGAGCCTTGACGTCGCCAATCGGCTTGAATTGCTGGATGAAACCAGACTGGCTGGAACAACATTGTCCGGCCGTATCGCTGGCACTGTTATACTCGATGAAATGGAGGACCGTCATGCCCTCATCCTTGAGCGGACGGATGGAAAGGTTTCGCTCGTCCCGCTTGCACCCGGCCAGAGCCCGGCTGACATTCCCGAGGGTGCGATTGCCGACATCCGGTTCACACGAGCGAAAGCCCGACGCTCCGACCATACGATTGCCCGTATTGCTTCCCTGTCTGACGGCATCTGGTCGGAAGATCGCCATGCCAGCCTCGAACCGGAATCTTCCCCCGCCTACCGGCTGGCGCACAAGCGACGACTCGAAGCCTTACGCCGTGCCGCTATTGTCCAACGTCTTGCCAGCGGGGACTGGAAGATCGGAGAGGACTATCTCGCCCGTGCAGCCGCCTACGAACAGGCGCGCGGCGGCGCGAGAGATATTGTTCTGAGAAGCCGCGCAGGTCCGGGCGGACTGGTTGAGGTCGACGCGCTGACATGGCTCGACGAGGTCAATCCTGAACGCCTGGCAGAGACAGGCTTTGGCGGAGAAGTACGCCGCGCGCGGTTTGAACGTATGACCGTGCTGCGCAGCCGCGGATTTCTCGCAGAACAGGAAACGACACTCTCTGCGCAGGCGCGCGAGCAGCTGAAGGCCAACGAACTCGCCCGCTTCGCGGCTGCGGAAGCGCGTGCCTCAAGGCGGACATTCCAGGCACTAGAGCACGGCGGAACCTTCTCCGGCCGGTTCGAGAAGATCATTGATATGCATCAGGGCCGCATGGCGCTCGTTGGCCAGGAAGGGACCTTTACGCTCGTCCGGATGCGTGCCGGCATGGGCGCCGGGCTCGGCCGCGATATCTCCCTGACGCGGAAGACCACCGGTATAGACTGGATGATGGGGCGCGAACGCGGTCCGTCGCGTTAATGGCGCGTCTCCCCCCTTCTCCCGGTTTTCCGACTACCGGATCGGCAGTGCAATCAGGACAATGGTGCGCCTTCTGCTGCATTCGAGACCGCACGCATGACCCATACCAAGATCCTCTTTGGCCAGATCCTGATCTGCTTCCTGATCGTGTTCGCGGCGGTCTGGGGCGCGACCCAGTGGATTGCAGGGGAACTCGGTTATCAGGCCGCTCTCGGACACGCATGGTTCCGTTTTGGCGATCAGCCAGTCTACAAGCCCTGGCGACTTTTCCAGTGGTGGTATGCCTATGAGGCCTATGCACCCGGTCTCTTTATGAAAGCCGGCTTTATCGCGGCATCCGGCGGCCTGCTCGCCGCCATGGCCGCCGTCGCCGGCTCCGTCCTGAGAGCCCGCCACCAGAAACATGTCACAACCTATGGCTCGGCCCGATGGGCGGAAGGCCGGGATGTTCGGCGTGCGGGTCTCCTTGCAAAATCCGGTGTTTTCCTCGGCACATGGAACAATCGCTATATCCGGCATGACGGGCCGGAGCATGTGCTTACCTTTGCCCCGACACGTTCCGGAAAAGGCATCGGGCTCGTCGTGCCGACGCTCCTCTCCTGGACCTCCAGCGCCGTCATCCATGACATCAAGGGCGAGAACTGGACCCTGACCTCAAAATGGCGCTCGGGGTTTTCACGCTGCCTGCGCTTCGATCCTACAAACCCGGCATCCGTCCGATTTAACCCCCTGCTCGAAGTCCGACGCGGTGACCAAGAAGTGCGTGATGTTCAGAACATCGCCGACATTCTGGTCGACCCGGAAGGTTCGCTCGAACGGCGCAACCATTGGGAGCGCACGGCCCATGCTTTTCTGACAGGTGTCCTGCTTCACGTCCTCTACGCCGAAAAGGACAAGACGCTCGCGGGTGCCGCGCAGTTCCTCTCCGATCCCTCGCGCACGATCATCCGGACCCTGCGTATCATGATGACTACCAATCACCTCGGAACCGATGCAGCCCCGCGCGTGCATCCGGTCGTCGCCCAGGCGGCCAGGGAATTGCTCAACAAATCGGAGAATGAACGATCAGGTGTTGTCTCCACCGCTATTACCTGTCTGACACTCTATCGCGATCCCGTGGTTTCCAAGGTGACATCCGGGAGCGATTTCCGGATCGCGGATCTGGTGGACGGAGACCATCCCGTTTCGCTCTACCTCGTCGTCCCACCCTCAGACATCTCGCGAACGCGCCCGCTGATCCGCCTGTTGCTGAACCAGATCGGCAGGCGCCTCACTGAAGTCCACCCGGAACAGGGCAGCCGGCGGCGAGAACTTCTGATGATGCTGGATGAATTTCCGGCACTCGGACGGCTCGACTTCTTCGAAACGACTCTCGCCTTTTTCGCCGGCTACCGCATTCGCGCTTTCCTGATCGCTCAATCCCTGAATCAGATCGAAAAAGCCTACGGCCCGATGAACTCCATCCTCGACAACTGTCATGTGAAGGTGGCTTTCGCGACCAATGACGAACGCACAGCAAAACGGGTCTCCGATGCTCTCGGAACAGCGACGGAGCAACGCGCCCAGCGAAACTACACCGGCCACCGCCTCGCGCCCTGGCTCGCGCATGTCATGGTGTCACGACAAGAAACCTCGCGCCCGCTCCTCACACCCGGTGAAATCATGCAACTGCCGGCCCATGAGGAGCTGGTGCTCGTCTCCGGCAGCCTTCCCGTGCGCGCCTACAAGCTCCGCTACTTCGAGGACGGAAACTTTGCGGGACGTGTCGGGGAGGCAGACATTGTTGCACCGGAACCGAACGCAGAGGGCAGTGGTGACTGGTGCACATGCATACGGACTCCCCACCCCGTTCTTGAGGATGCATTGAATGGCGAGATTCAGCCAACAGCCTCATCGCAAACTGAAGGCGGTCTCGCGCTGGAGATCCCCCTGACTGACGATGCACCTGAACCTGTGGCTGAAGCGCCAGAGCCGGACCACATTCTGTCGGATGACAGTGATTTCCAGGATATCTCTGCGCAGAAAATGCAGGATACAATTCGCAGGGCACACGGGCTCGACAAGGGCGATGACGATCTGCTTCCGGATTTTTGACCGCCATGCCAAAGCCACGCATCAATCTCCGTCTTAGTCCCGACATGTACCGCCGCCTCAAGGAGGTTGCCGCCCCTACAGGCGTGACGATCAATCAGGTCGTCGAACAGGCGCTGGAAGGTTTTTTTGATCCACTCGGAGCTTCCGCTCATGCCGCTGGAGTAACAGCCAGACTTATCCGTCTGGAGTCCCAGCTATCGTCACTGGAGCGGGACCTGGTTCAAGCGAATGAAACCCTCGCACTTTTTGTCCAGTACTGGCTGACGGCGACGCCGCCCCTTCCCGACATCGACCGCAACACGGCGCATGCCTTGGGTCAGAAACGGTTTAACCGGTTCATGGATCAGGTGGCACGGGCGGTTTCTGATTTGTAGCTTCGGATGTCCACGGGCCCGTTCTCTCGATATCATTCAAATGCAAACTTCGAGCTAATTGCCGAAACTAGGCAGCATTCGAAAATTAATCCAAAGTCGACCGTCATCCATCGCTTCAGGAACAACGCCCATAGCCCACAACAAACGTTCAAAATGTGGGACCGTCACGAAGACGTCTTTCTCTGCATGCGTGGGCAGCCGAGCATAGGTCTTTGCGAGATCACGCCTGAACAATTCGAACCATGTATCCAGGCCGTAAGGCCGCAACCGATCTTTTAGGACTGCGGGGGTTTCAATGTTTGGATCAACAGCATCAAGCCGCGCGGCTATCCTTGCCGCCGTCAAAAGAACGGATGTTGCGATGGCTCTAACTGGACCATAGACCGTATCGACCAAACCATCATCAGTATGGCGCTCATACGCCCAGACAAGTCCCACCGAGGCGCGTTCGAGCATTGTGATGAGTTCGTCTTCGAAACTTCCTAAAGGATCTTTGATCAGAAACGCTGAAAGCCGAGTTGTGTAATAGGTTGAAAAGCCATCCGCTCCATCTTCCAGCAATCGAAACTGAAGTGCGGTTTCAGGCGTCTCCTTTAGACGATCTTCGACCGCTTCATACCGGATCTGCATCAGGGAGGCGGCCGCCAAGCTTCCATATAGTATCGATGCCGAGGCATGCCGGTAAGCATCCTCGTCAGCGAGCAACCCATAGCCATAATCCAGGAGAATGATTGGGCGGAATAAGTTATGCAAATCGCCAGGCACTGTCTGATAGGTGGCGACCGAAGAAAACAGGTCCGAACTAGATGGATAGACAGGGTGCCCGCCGAATTCTTTCGCAAGGTTGTCGGCCGCAACCCTCAGGTCAGCTGCGAATGTCACACCGTGGAGAAATCCAATTGGGTGATCTTGCGAATAGTACCTGATCAGTGCAGCGGCTGTATCGGCAATTGCCTGGGCATCTTCCTGGGATCCGATGCCTTCGAAGTAGAAATTTATCGGATCTTCACTCGTAGACTTTTGGCGCTGCAATGAACCCGAGTCGCTGTCCGGCAAGACATGTAGATCAAGGTCTGCTAATGCCTCAGCAGACGCATTTGAAATGGTCTCTTCGATTTGAGTGTTAACAACCACACCAATTTGGCCAATCAATGCCACAAGACTTGGCTCGTTCTCAGATGACACGAAGAACTCCGAACTACAGGCCGCTGCGTGCTCGTTGTAGGGCGCTAGGTCGATAGCCGCATTCCCGTCCGCCAAACCAACCAGACACCTGTTTCGATCAAGTGGCATGACAAAGCCGACTTGATCGGTCTGCTCGACAAAAAGAGCTGGCCGCCATACGCCTGTCGAAGACACGGACATCCCCATACAATCAGGCAGGACAAGTGGCCCTGCCGTTGACCGAATCGTCCATTGCAGAGCCGCCAACACCTCAACTCTCTGCTCCGGCGAAAGAGACTCTGCCAAAATTTTCAGATGCGTTTCATCCGCCGTCTGATTTAACTTTCCACCTAATTCCTCTAGTTGGGGAGCTAGCTTTCGAAGTTCCGGCGGGTGAAAAAGATCGAACCGTTCCCTGATCATGTATCGGGTATATCGCTTCAACGTCTCTCGTCTCAGACCCAAGCGCGCTTCAGCACCGCTCAGTATGAGCGTCATCTCTAGCTGCCGTTCGAGATCTGGGTGAAAGCTATCACCATCAATCCCCAGCCAACTTCGAAGAACTTGGCTATCAGCTGTAATCGAGCGAAGACTTTCGAGCATTTGCCCGATGAAGTCTTTCATTGTCTCGCGAACATGTCTTGAGCGTACAATCAAATGTACAAGAGCGGCCGCTAGAGCATCGCTGTTTTCTACGCGTCCATCTGGAAGAGATCGCAGGTACCTGACATGCTCGGCAATTTCATTCTCATATGCTGTAATTGCGTCGTCCACCGGCGCAACACCCGCAGCATTCGGAGCGCCGTAAAAATCGCGTTGAGCACCGACATCTTTGATTGGTGACAGGAACGGCGCCTCGGAGGCCCTGCGATACTGCCAAACGCGTTCGCCTCCACCAGGAGCCAGGAATCCGCGAAGATAAAGCTGCGGAATGAAGTGGTGCTTTCGGCCTGCCATGCGAGAAGGAATATCCTGAGTCTAGCGCGTTTGCAGGCTTCGTGGACCGTAAACATGGAGAAAAGGAACACTCATGTTAGTCTATTTTCCTCGGTGACCTCTGATTGAGTGCCCGGCTGGCATTTCTTGTGACTAAAGTCTGTTGATCAAGAATGGCCGTCCTACCGCTCAAGGGATCAATCAATTGAAATTTTAACCCCTCCAGGAGAGGTCATGGTCGGCATACTGAAACGATTTTTCGGGCTCTCTACTTCTCAGGATACTCGCAAGACGGAAACGGTACGAGAGCAGCCTCGAAGAAAGCCGCAACCAGAGCTTGAGCCGGAAAATATCCCGCTGCCAGATTTCTCTCTGCCCGGGCATTCGTACTTCACGCAACTCGAGAAGCTGACCTCATCCATTTCGGCTAGGAACTACTCGGCAGCCGCGGAGGCAGCACGTGCAAGTCTTCCCATGCTACGCGACTGGCTGAAGGATTCTCGAGGTGACGGACAGCGTCTCGACATTCGGATACCGGCTCTTTCTCAAGGGGGGACGATGATGGCTATCACCGGAGACAAGGAGGGGCTGTTCGAACTAAGCAAACTGGTAGAAGACTTCGATCATCTTTCAGCGTACCGAGAGGAGGCGGAGGAACATCTCGCTGACCTCGACCTGTTCAATCGGATACGACGCCTCATCCGCAGCAACCCGGGTGTCCTGCAAAACCAAATCAAAGCTCTGCTGGGCATAGATGATGGTCGCCGGGCCAGTCGACTGGTGGCTTACCTTGAGAAGTCGGGTGAAGTCCGCAGAGCGAAGAACGGCAAGACCTTCAATCTCTACAAGGCTGGTGAGGAAATACCAGATATCGCGACCGAGACCATCTATACGGAACCTGACAAACCGGGATCCCACCGGCTTGAGACTCGTGCGGTGTCCCCCCGTGTACTTGACCCAGAGCGAGTGCGCATTGTGCCTCTGCCGCCTTCACCGAGTATCTGGGAACGGCCCGTCGAACTTCCCGCCACTCAAGAGCCCTTCGAAGACCCAAAAGGTGCCTGGGATGAGATAGTTGTCGAGCCGATCGAGAAGGATGACAGGCTGGATCCGGCTTTTCGAAAGCACTACAGCACTGGGGCCGGCACGCTATCGTTCGACGACCTTGCGAAGTCGGATGCGAGTGTAGGTGCACCAGGAGCCGTTATGTTCAGCGATCCAAAAGGCCGCACCAATGCACCCGCCCCCCTTCGCCGCGATGCTTATCACATCTATGTCCACCCCGAAGGCTGCGGCTTCGCATCACGTTCGAAGAGCAACGTTTTGACAGTCTATGATGAGCATCTTCATGTCGATTTCGAGACCGATCTGGAACGCGCCCCAGAAGTCGACGCGAACTACGAACGCCTCGGCTTCCCGGACGGCGGCACGCATCGAGCACTCCGCTGCATTGCCCTGACTCCTGACCGGGATCGCTATATCTATACACACATCGATGAAGCGTGGTGTATCAGCAGAGACGGAGAGCGGCTCTGGGGCATTCGGATGCCAGCTAAAGCGCCGACGCGTATTCGCCTGGACGGTGACAGTCTCGGGACCTCTGATGAGATCGATGAAGCGCTTGCAGTGATGGGGCTCAAAATGCCGGTCACGACGGACCAAATCCGCAAACGCCACCGACAGTTAGTACGTGAGCTGCATCCGGACGTCAGCCCCGGAAACGAGGAGCGCATGAAAGCTGTAAACGTCGCCTCTGAACGATTGACCGGCTTGAGTCCTGAGCAACTCGAAACTGGCGGAGGTACTGATGGTGGCTTCGAGATAGAATTTACCTTTGGTCCTGCGGCTCAGGCAGACTGGATCTATGCTGCGGCGTTCTCAGGAACCGGAGAAACAGCTCTCTTGGGCACCTATGCGGGGCGTGTAGTACGCGTCGACCGGGGAGGTAAACCGCTTGCGATCTACGATGTCGGTTCCGCACCGGTCCGCATTATTGAGACCGAGGCCTTTCTGTATGTGATGACCACAACGCGCCTTTATGTACTGGATGGCGACCGACTCGTGGCCCTGCACGATTGCTCGACCAAGTGCGACCTCATTGTCAGTGAGGGAATAGTTCTACTAATCGAAGAGAAAGGGCTTCGCGTTTTGACCGAGGATGGTCGCGCGCTTGGCATCGCTTTATCGAAAGCGCCGATCCGGCGTGCTTATCTCAGTGATGGTGAACTTGTTGTTGAGACCCGAACGCAACGAGGGCGCTTCCGCGGATTACACAAAATAACTGCTTCATAGCATTTCCGTGCAACTGTGAGCTGCTTGAATGACACAGAAGTTTTTACACTCTTCAAGACCTATGCGGAGCCCCAATTTGATTTTCGGTTGCTCAACGAAAGAGTGTTTATCAACACCACTCCCATCGTCTCCCAATTTCTCCCCGTTTTCTGACTCCCATTTTCCCACTTAAATTTTGATCCTTACCCCAGTTCAAACGAGGGACTGGGTAGATGATCCAAAGTGACTGCCAACGTGGTCTAACGATGCACCGTCGCAACTCAATGTTGCGCACGGCTTTCTGTCCGGTCGTCAGGGAGGCTCTGGAAGAGGCCGACACGATTGAGGTCATGGCAAATCCGGACGGATCCGTCTGGATCGAAAAGACCGGCGCCGCCCTCATCCTCTCCGATTATCGCCTCGATGCTTCCGATCGCGAACGGGTCATAAGGCTCGTCGCCTCCAGTGCGGGAGAAGCTCTCAGCCGCACCTCCCCCATCGTCTCTGCCGAACTGCCAGGCGGCGGCGAGCGGTTCGAGGGACTTCTCCCGCCTGTTTCGACAGCACCCTGCTTCTCGATCCGAAAGCCCGCCTCAACGCCCTTCAGCCTCAGCGACTATGTCGAGCAGGGCGCACTTGCATTTGCGACATGCAAAGGTCTTCGCGAAGCCGTGGAAGCCCGCGCCAACATTCTTGTTGCCGGCGGAACATCCTCCGGCAAGACCACATTCACAAATGCGCTCCTCGCCGAAACGGCTTTCGAAGACACCCGCGTCATCATCCTTGAAGACACGCGGGAGCTTCAATGTGCGGCGCCAAATGCCGTCCAGCTCCGGACCCATAAGGATCAGGTAACACTGCGCGACCTCGTCCGTTCGACACTCCGCCTGCGCCCCGACCGCATCATTGTCGGCGAAGTCCGCGGTGCCGAAGCGCTCGATCTTCTCAAGGCCTGGAACACCGGCCATCCGGGCGGGATCACGACGCTGCATGCCAATTCTGCGCGCGGCGCGCTCAAGCGCCTCGAACAGCTAACGCTCGAAGCGACAAGCCGCGCGCCTTTCGACCTGATCGCCGAAGCCATTGATGTCGTCATCTATATGAGCCGGTCCAGTGGCCAACGGCGCATCGAGGAAGCCCTCCGCGTCACCGGTTTCGACGGCGAAGCCTACATAACCGAGCCCCTCACCTGCCCTCAGCTTTCCCTCATCGCGCAAGGAGACACGCAATGACACACTACACCCATATCAAAGCCACGAACCGGACGGTTCAGGCCGCCGCGATCATCGGCCTTGGCCTGCTGATCGCCGGTCCCGCCCATGCGGCCGGGTCTGGCATGCCCTGGGAAGGCCCGCTCGACCAGATCCTGCAATCGATCGAAGGCCCGGTCGCCCGCATCGTCGCCGTGATCATCATTACCCTGACAGGGCTGACGCTCGCATTCGGCGAGACCAGTGGCGGCATGCGCAAGCTGATCCAGATCGTTTTCGGTCTCTCGATCGCCTTCGCGGCCACCTCCTTCTTCCTGACCTTCTTCTCATTCGGCGGCGGCGCACTGATCTGACATGACCGACGGCTACGAAATCCCTCTGCACCGGTCGCTGACGGAACCGATCCTGATGGCAGGCGCGCCAAGGAGTGCCGCCATCGCTATCGGGACACTGGCAGCAGCCCTCGCTCTCGGCCTCCGTCTCTGGATACCGGGCCTGTTGCTCTGGCTGCTTGGCCACTCGGCGGCTGTGTTCATGGCCCGAAGTGATCCGGATTTCATGGCCGTCGCCAGCCGCTCGACCCGTCACAAGGAACACCTGCAATGCTGAACCTGAAAGAGTATTCTGAGACACCGCGTCTGCTGGCCGACTACCTCCCCTGGGCCTGCCTCGTCGCGCCGGGCGTGGTCCTCAACAAGGATGGCAGCTTCCAGACGACGTTCAAATATCGTGGGCCCGATCTCGAAAGCTCCACGGAAGAAGAACTCGTCTCCGTCATGGCACGGGTCAATAATGTGCTGCGCCGGTTCGGCTCGGGCTGGGCGCTGTTCTTCGAGGCTCAGCGAGACGAAGTCCATGACTATCCGGAGTGCGCATTTCCCGATGCCGCTTCCTGGCTGGTGGATCAGGAGCGGGGCTTGCAAGCCGAGGAAGCCGGCGCCCGGTTTGAGAGCGCCTACTATCTGACCCTGCTCTGGTTGCCACCCGCCGACACGACGGGCCGCGCCGAGAAGGCCCTCATCGAGCGCGCCGACAGTGAAGACGCCGAAACCTGGCGCCACCGGCTGGAAACGTTCGCGCAACACGCCGCACGTGTCTTCGACCTCTTGGCGACCTGTCTCGCTGAGATCCATCACCTCAGTGATGACGAGACGCTCACCTATCTCCACTCGACTATCTCGACCAAGCACCATGCTGTAGTGACACCGGAGCTGCCGGTCTTCCTCGACGCAGTCCTCGCCGACGAGCCTTTCGCGGGCGGCCTCGAGCCCATGATTGGCGACGCGCATCTCCGGACACTAACCATTCTCGGATTTCCGGCGTCCACCCTACCCGGCATTCTCGACGAACTGAACCGGCAGGGTTTCGCTTACCGCTGGGCGACACGCTTCATCGCCATGGACAAGGCGGAAGCGGAAAAAGTACTCGGCAAGAAACGCCGGCACTGGTTCGCCAAGCGCAAATCCATCGGCGCCGTCCTGCGCGAGACCATGTTTCATGAGCAGGCTGCTTTGCTGGACACCGATGCCGACAACAAAGCCGGAGATGCCGATGCCGCCCTGCAGGAACTTGGCTCGGACCTGGTCTCTTATGGCTATGTCACCACCACTATCACCGTCGCGCATGAAGACCGGCGCACCGTGGACGAACATATCCGCGTTGCCGAACGGATCATCAATGGCCGCGGCTTCACCGCCATTCGCGAGACGCTGAACGCCGTCGAGGCCTGGCTCGGCTCCCTACCGGGGCATGCTTACGCCAATGTCCGCCAGCCCATCCTGCACACGCTGAACCTCGCGCATATGGTGCCGCTCTCCGCCGTCTGGGCGGGCGAAGCAGAGAACCAGCACCTCGGCGCCCCTGCCCTCATCCAGGCGCAGACGGATGGCACAACGCCCTTCAGGCTCAACCTCCATGTTGGTGATGTCGGCCATACGCTGGTCGTCGGCCCGACCGGCGCGGGAAAGTCGGTATTGCTCTCCCTCCTCGCCCTGCAATGGAAACGCTACGAAGACGCACAAGTATTCATCTTCGACAAGGGCCGCTCCGCCCGCGCGGCAACGCTCGCTATGGGCGGCGCGCATGTCGACCTTGGCGGCAAGGACGCGCCAAGTCTACAGCCACTGAAGGACATCGATACGGATACCGGGGCGAGCTTCGCCGCCGACTGGCTCGCCAGCCTGTGCAGTCATGAAGGTGTCCTCATGACCCCGGACCTCAAAGCGCGGCTCTGGGAAGGTGTGCAGGCGCTCGCCTCCGCCCCCGAAGCCGAACGCACCCTGACCGGCCTTAGCCTGATGCTGCAGGACGAGACGCTCAAATCCGCGCTGCACCCCTTCACGCTGGAGGGCCCGCATGGCCGCCTGCTCGATGGCGATCATGAAACACTGACGCTCGCCGACACGGTCTGTTTCGAAATGGAAGAGCTGATGCATGTAAAGGGCGCGGCCCTACCTGTGCTCACCTATCTCTTCCACCGGCTGGAAGTCCGGTTCGATGGACGCCCCACCCTGCTCATCCTCGATGAAGCCTGGCTCTTCCTGGACGATCCCCTGTTCGCGGCGCGCATCCGGGAGTGGCTGAAGACCCTCCGCAAAAAGAATGTTGCGGTCGTCTTCGCAACCCAGTCGCTCGCCGACATTGCGAACAGCTCCATCGCGCCCGCCCTGATCGAATCCTGCCCGACACGGATATTCCTGCCGAACGAACGCGCGCAGGAACCGCAATCGAAAGAAACCTATGAGCGGTTCGGTCTCAATGCCCGGCAGGTGGAACTGATCAGCCAGGCGACGCCGAAGCGGGACTATTACTATCAGTCCCCGCTCGGCTGCCGTGTGTTCGAACTGGGGCTCGGTCCCATCGCGCTCGCCCTCTGCGGATCCTCCAGCCCGGTCGATCAGGAACGGATCAACCGAACACTGGCCGAAGCGGAGCCAGAAGATTTCGCCGAAACCTTCCTGCACGCCAAGGGCCTCGCCTGGGCTGCAGACCTGCTCGCTCGCTGGCCGGGGCACGCGCCGGATACCGAGCCGACATTCCCACCCGCTGACATGATCGCCGCTGAATAGGGGCCAAGCCACATGAAACGCGCCCTCACCGGCCTTGCCGGCATTCTGATCCCGCTCGCGGCTGTGCCGCTGGCGGTGGTCGTTGCCCCTCCGGCCCACGCCCAACTCGCCGTCTATGATCCGGCGAACCATGTTCAGAACGTGCTGCAGGCCGTCCGCGCGCTCCAGCAAATCGACCAGCAGATCGAACAGCTCACGCATGAGATCGAGATGTTGGAGAACATGGCGCGCAATCTTGAGACCCTGCCCGTCAATGTCGCTGAAGCGATCATTCTCGACCGTATCAAGCGGATCGAGGAACTGATGCGGGAGGCCGAAGGCATCGGCTACGGCGTGGAAGAAGTCGAACGCGAATATGAAGAGACCTATCCGGAAACCTATGGCGAGGTGCCTCCCCGTCAGGAAGTCCTCGTCGAAGACGCAAGACAACGCTGGCGCCAATCACGGTCTGCCTATCGCGATACGCTGGTCACGGTTTCCGCAGCCCTCGAAGACAATGAAACCGACGCCGAGGCCATAGCCGGCCTGATCGAGACCAGCCAGAACGCCGTCGGCAATCTGCAGGCCGTTCAGGCCGGCAACCAGATCGAAGCGATCCAGACCGAACAGCTCATCCAGATGGAAAGCATGATGGCGGCCTATTACCGGGCCGAAGCGCTGGAACGCGCGCGTGAGCTGGCCGAAGCCGAACGTGGGCGCGCCCGCACGAAGTCTTTCCTGGAGAACTAGGGCGCATCATGGACGTGATCGATACCTTCCTTGCGACATTCATCGCCTATATCGACAGCGGGTTCGGCCTGCTGGCAGGCGATGTCGCCTATTTGTCGACCACGCTGATTGCCATCGATATCACGCTGGCGGGTCTCTTCTGGGCGCTGGCGCAGAATACGGACGTTATCGCCGGGCTGTTGAAGAAAGTCCTCTATGTCGGCGTCTTTGCCTTCATCATCGGCAACTTCTCCGTCCTTGCGAACATCATCTTCGAGAGCTTCGCGGAACTCGGCGTCACCGCCGGTGGCGGCACCATGACGGCGGACGATCTCCTCCGGCCGGGCTTCATTGCGGGCGTCGGCTTCGAGGCGGCAAAACCGCTGCTGGAAGAGATCCGTGACATGCTGGGACCCATCTCTTTCTTCCATAACTTCATCATGATCGCTGTCATGCTGATCGCTTGGGCGGTGATCATGGTCGCCTTCTTCGTCCTGGCCGTTCAGCTCTTCATCACGATCCTGGAGTTCAAGCTGACGACGCTGGCCGGGTTCGTGCTCGTGCCCTTCGCGCTCTGGAACAAGACCAGCTTCCTGGCTGAACGCGTGCTCGGCAATGTCATCACGTCCGGCGTCAAGCTGATGGTGCTCGCCGTCATCATCGGCATCGGCTCGACCCTCTTTGCCTCCGTGACGGATGCGTTCCGCACCGGCGCAGATGTCACCCTCGCCCAGGTCATGGGCACGGTGCTCGCCGCAATCGTCTTCTTCTGGATGGGGATCTTCGCACCGGGCGTCGCCAGCGGGCTCATCACCGGCGCCCCGCAACTTGGCGCGGGTTCTGCAGCCGGTGCCGCAATGGGCGTTGCCGCCGGCACCTATGTTGCCGGCATGGGCGGACGCGCCGCCATCGGAGGCGTGTCATCCGCCGTCAAGGCCGGCGCCTCCATGACGGGCGCGGCGCGGACCTCCTACACAATGGGCTCTGTCGCCTCCGGCAAATCCGGCCCCGGCGGTGTGGCCGCCGGTCTTGACGGGGTCGCGCGTGCTGGCGGGGACGCCATAAGGCGGACCGCCAGCCGTCCTGCAAGATCACTCAAGGATGCCTACCGGCGCGGCAGCCAGGGCGCATGGACCGCGACTGGCGGTTCTGCTGTCGGCGATAGCAACAACACATCTTCAACAGGCGAGCCCGGCTGGGCGCGGCGGATGCAGACACAGCAGCGGATGAGCCATGCCGGTCAGGCCGCCGCGCATTCCCTGCGCGATGGTGACCGCGGCTCTTCCGGCGCAGCCCCCAGCCTCCAGGACAAGGACGACTAGATCATGCGGTTCAGACGATCAGCAACACACTACGGGCAAAGCCCCTTCCCCGAGACGCCTTACCAGAAGGCAGGTCAGGTCTGGGACGAACGGATCGGCTCGGCCCGCGTCCAGGCGAAGAACTGGCGGCTGATGGCCATCGGCTGTCTGACGCTCTGCTTTGTTACCTCCGGCGCGCTTGTCTGGCGGAGCCTTCAATCCACCGTCACGCCCTATGTGGTCGAAGTCGATGAAACAGGCGCCGCCCGCGCTGTCGCTCCCGCAGCTGAGCGCTATGTCGCGAGCGATGCGCAGATCGCCCATCATCTGGCGAACTTCATTGCCCATGTGCGCGGGCTCAGCGTCGATCCCGTCGTCGTGCGGGAAAACTGGCTGAAAGCCTATGACTTCGTCACCGCCTCGGCCTCGACCACACTCAATGAGTACGCACAGGCGAACGATCCCTTTGCCGACATCGGACGCAAATCCCGCACCGTGGATGTCGTCAGCGTGGTGCGCGTCTCCGATGACAGCTTCCAGGCTCGCTGGATCGAGAAGACCTATGAGAATGGCGCCCTGATGAAGGCCCAGCGCTTCACCGGCCTCTTCTCCATCGTGACGCAACCGCCGCGTGATGCCGCGACGCTGCGAGCCAATCCCCTCGGCCTCTACATCCACTCACTCAATTGGGGCGAAGACCTCGTGACAGGAGACGAATAATGATCCGCTTTATCCTTGCAGGCTCCGCCCTGGCGCTCACCACGGCCTGCGCTACCACCACAGAAGTTCAGCCTTTCGATGAAGCCGCCTTCATCGCCGCTGTCCCCCTCGCGGATGAACCGGACCGGCCGGTCGAGATTGTCGAAACCGCTATTGCGCTGCCGCTGCCCGGTCAGATGAAAGCGATCGAAACCAGCGCCGACGCGCCAGGCATCTCGCCAAGGCAAGCCATACGCGAGGGCCGCGAACACGCCCTGATCGAGCCCTCCGTCGATGGCTATGTGAATGCCATCCAGGTCTATCCCTATACGGAAGGGGCGCTATTCCGGCTCTATGCCAGCCCCGGACAGGTCTCCGACATCGCCCTCCAGCCCGGCGAGACGCTGGTTTCGGTCTCGGCCGGCGACACGGTGCGCTGGGTGGTTGGAGATACCGTCTCCGGGTCCGGGCCGACCGCCCGCGCGCATGTGCTGGTCAAGCCGATCAGCGCCGGCATCCGCACCAATCTCATGATCGCCACCGACCGGCGCACCTATCATCTGGAACTGGAAAGCGTCGATGGCGGCTATATGGCCGCGCTCTCCTGGCGCTATCCCGCCGATGAGCTGGCTGGCCTCACAGCCAGAAACGACCGCGCCATCGCAAGGGAAGCAGGCTCGATCGAACGCGGGCTGGTGCTGGAAGGTCTGAATTTCGACTACCGTTTGAGCGGTGATGATCCGGCCTGGAAACCGATCCGCGTCTTCGATGATGGGCGCCAGGTTTATATCCAGATGCCGGCCAATATCGCCACCACAGACATGCCGCCGCTCTTCGTGCTGGGCGAGGATGGTGATGCAGAACTGGTCAATTACCGCGTCCGCGGCAACTACTATGTTGTGGACCGGCTCTTCCGCGCGGCTGAACTGCGCCTCGGCGAGAGGAACCAGACCGTGGTGCGCATTGCCCGCACGCAGCGCCGGACCGGGCTTGCAGCCCTTTTCGGGGGCTGAGCATGAGCGAGCCTATTCCCTTCGATGAACATGCCGAGCGGCTGAAGATCCGCTCAAGCCCGAAACCCGTCACACGGATCAATCGCAAGGTCCTGATGGTCGGCGCAGGACTGGGCGTGCTGGCGCTGTTCGCCGCCGCCAGTATCGCCCTGAAGCCGCCGACCGCCGCCGGCCCACCCGGACAGGAACTCTACAACACGACCAATACAAGAAAGCCCGATGGACTCTCCACTTTGCCAGCCAGCTATGGCGAACTGGCGCCGGTCGAGGACCGGATTGCCCGGCTCGGCCCACCGCTTTCAGGCGATCTCGGTTCGACCATGCTGGCGGCCGAGCGCGAGCTTGGCATCGAACCGGAATATGTCACCCGCTTTGAAGACGACTTCCGGCCCAACCCGGCCGATGAGGCGGCACGGGCAAGGCGCATGCGCGAGGCCGCAATGGCTGAGGAAGCCGCCCGCGCGCCGGTCTTCTTCCGTCTGCAATCGGAAACTGGCAGCGCAGCGCTTGCAGACAGCGCGGGCCGCCCCCGCTCATCCAGCGCCGATCTCACCTCCGAACTCCTGGCGCTTGCTGCAATGCCCCAGGGCGCGCCCTCAGCCTTCGGTGCTGTCGATCCCAATCTTCAGGACCGCAAGCTGGCCTTCGCCGGTGAAGGCACCTCGACGGACATCTACAATAAGTATGGCGTCCAGGATGCCGTCTCGCCCTATCAGGTCATGGCGGGCACGCTGATCCCGGCCTCGCTCGTCACCGGTATCAACTCAGATCTGCCGGGCGCCATCGTCGCCCAGGTCACGCAGCCGGTCTATGACACGGTGACGGGCGCCTATCTTCTCATCCCGCAAGGCTCGCGCCTGATCGGGCGCTACCAGTCAGAAGTCTCCTTTGGGCAGGACCGCGCGCTTGTGACGTGGGACCGGATCATTTTTCCGGACGGGTCTTCGATTGTGATCTCGGCGTCGGGAGCCGATGCGCAAGGCTATGCCGGCCTGTCGGATCGCACCGACCATCACTGGGACCGCGTGTTCGCCGCGGCAGGGCTTGCGACGATTCTGGGGATCGGCGCGGAGTTCGGAAGCGATGGGGATGGCGACATTGAGCGCGCTATCCGGCGCGGCACGACTGACACCATCAACGAGGCTGGCCAGCGCGTTGTCGATCGCAATCTCGGCATCCAGCCCACCATCCGTGTCCGTCCCGGCTGGCCCGTGCGCGTGGTGGTCACACGCGACCTCATTCTCCGGCCCCACTGAACAGGAGCATATCCAATGTCTCTCCGCCTTGAACAATTGCCCGACCGAACGCCGGTGCGCATGAATCTGTCTGTTGATCCGGACCTTGCCGCGGCGCTCAGCGACTATGCGGCGGTCTATCACCAGACCTATGGCGTGGAGGAAAAGCCCGAAGCGCTGATCCCCGCCATGCTCGAAAGCTTTCTCGGCTCCGATGCCGGGTTCAAACGGGCACGAAAAGCCCTCCAAGCCAGCACGAAAGGATAAAGCAGACATGGCACAGATTGGATCATTCACACTGAAGGATGGGAAATACACCGGAACCATCCGGACCATGACCATCAATGTCAAAGCCCAGCTTGTTCCCAACAAGTCCAAAGCCAGCGACGAGGCACCTGATTACCGGCTCTATGCCGGCGGGGCGGAACTGGGAGCCGCCTGGCGGCAGGAAAGCAAGGATGGCGAAACGCCTTATCTTGCGGTCAAGCTGGACGATCCGAGCTTCGCCGCGCCGGTGCGGGCCGCCTTTTTCGAGAATGCTGAAGACGGCACAGGCGTCATGGTGTGGAAACGCTAGTACCTGCGCATTTCGGTATATACCGATTTCGAGATGAAATGCTTGAGGGTTTGTGCGCGGCACGGTATATACTGAAACAAGCATGAACCAGAAACTAGAACCCCACTATGGCGCTGGCGTCGATGGAGCCAAATTCTGGCCCCGGCCCAAACTGACCAAGAAAACGCTACGAACGCTGAAAAGCGGCGGCAGCATTGCCCTGTTTGGTCCGCGTCGAACTGGCAAATCCTCGGTGATGAAGGAGACCAAGCGTCTTCTCTCCGAAGACAACAAATTTCACGTGATTGAACTCAACCTGGAAGGTCGCGTGAGCATGACGGCCTTCGTCACACGCCTACTAAAGCAACTGCCTGAACAGACGGGTAAATCACTCCTCCAGCGCTGGACCCAACTTCCCTTCTTACCGGAAGCTCTCACAGAAGCGATAAAGCGCTTCAGCGACGGCAAAGCCGGCGGCGGTAAAGCGGATGATTCGCTGTTTATGGAATTCTGGGCTCAACTGGCCGAGGCGGTCGAGAAACAAGTTCTTGAGTCCGACAAGACGATTGTCTTCTTCTTCGATGAACTACCCTATTTTTGCGATAATCAAATTGAGGCCGGCGTAACGCCGGACACAATAGATACATTCCTGGCGACACTTCGCCGGTGGCGGCAAGCTGGTATCCCCATGGCTATTGCTGGCTCGATCGGGATCCGAGAAATTGCACGCCAGCATGGGCTGGAAATGGATCACCTCAATGATCTCGTCAGCGTGACGATCCCACCTTTGGAAGACGACGACGCAAAGGACATGCTCCGGGCACTTGCAGCAGGTTTTGAACTGGCCTGGTGGAGCGACGAATTGGCTGATGCGGTGCTCGCCACAACAGCCGATACGTTTCCGAGCTTTCTGCAACGCGCAATGATCGAGATTGAAAGCGAGGACGCACGAACACCTGAAGCCGTCGCGACCGCGCTAAAGGGCACATACCGACGCGAGTTCGAGATCAGTTTCTTTGAGCAATTCTCGAAGCGACTGAAACACTACGGTGATGAAGAGCCGACTGCTCGCAAAATCCTCTCAACACTGGCCGCTCGAAACCCGTGCGATGTCGGCGCTCTGGCAGAAGCGGCAAAGGAAACAGGCATGGATGACGACGCAATTCAGAATCTTCTGATCGCGCTCGAACAGGACGCCTTTATCGCAACCGATCCAGAAACACGCGAGGCTGTATTCGCATACAAAGTAGTGGAGACATGGTGGCGTTCCAGACCATGAGCCTCGTCCCGCCCGCTGAAGGCGCCCGCAACCGACTGGCCCGGCTTGTGGACCGAGCCTTGGCATATGTCCGCAGCAACATCACTGCAGAGCGCCCACCACTACAACATGTGCTCATCACAGGCGTCCCCGGCAGTGGAAAGACTGTTGCGCTCCAACTCATTGCAGAACGAGCAAACCGGCTGCGAACCGGGCATGTCGTTGTTACGACGATCTCAGAAATCGAAAGCCAAACAATAGCGCCGGAAACGCTTATCGAGAAGATCCGCGCAAGCCTCGAAACACCGCGGGATCAAGACAGAGATCTGCCGTTAGCCGTCGATTGGGGAGGCGGTACCGACAAGCGATGGGTCGCTGAAAAAGACCTTCTGGATCGCGCGCTACAGACAGTTCCGGAGAAAACACTTTGTCTGGTTCTGATCGATGGTCTCGATCTGCTTATGAATGCAGGACTCTCTAGTGCTGCAGCGCAATCCCGGCTCCGTGACCTCATGCAAGAGCACGCTCAGATCATGATCGTAGCGACCGCGCGATCGCAGGAAACCCAGTCACGACCGGAACGGCGGATATTTCAGGCTTTCGCGCCATTGCGGCTACCGGTCATTGATGCGTCCGCAATGATGCTGGAACTTGAAGGTGCGACCGAAAACGTCAGACTGAATGCAGCTGCTGCGGCACATGCCTTCGAAGACCGGCCTGAACACACCTGGACTTTTGCCAAACTCGCAAGTCTTTCTCCAGATGCCAGTGCATCGGACGTCTACGAATTACTCGTCGATATCGAACTCGAACGGCTATTGGCAAATTTGAGAGAGCTGCCAATCCGGGCACGCCGCCTGTTCCACGCAATCGCTCTTTCCGACAGACCGTCGCGTCCAACGGATTTGGCGACCATCCTGGAGACAGAAAGCTCTGATCTGGGGCAGCCTACGAAGATCCTTCGTGAACGTTTTCTGATTGATGTGCACGCGAAGAGCTCTACTCGAAAGCGTTACTATCTCATCGTCGACCGGCTCTTGGCGAACCTCTATCGGCGGTCGGCTGGACGAGAAAGATACTGTTTGGGTGATCTCATACAACTTCGGCGAACCGGCCTAGGACTCGAGTTCACCGAAGCTGGCCGTTTGGAAAAAGCGGCAATCACGACACTTTTGGACCAATGGGCGAGCGAGACCCGACCTAAGCGCTTCCAATCAATTGCAACCCATATCGCAGCAGAAACACGCCGAGACCCAAATGCTCTGGTTGCGGTAATGCTCTGCGATCATGAACGCTACCATGAACTCGTGAAAGACTTTGCTGAACTCATACCATCTGAGTTTCCGACGCTCCGGTCTCTGCTCCGCGATTTAGATGCAAACAGAGACGAGAACGACAATGCCCCCATGATGGCCTATGATCACGAGCGTTGCCTGAGTTTTTTCTCCATGATTAGCTCTACCGGCACCCTGAACTGAACCCCAAAAAAGTTCTCCACAGGAATTTGGCACCTCCCCCAAGCTCCCGATTCCTCCGTTTTTCGTGTAACCCATGTGTAACCCAGCCGAATCTTTGGAGCAAAGCGCAAAAGAAAAGCCCTCAAAATCCGAAAGGATTTCAAGGGCTTGTTTGGGTGCGGGAGTAGGATTTGAACCTACGACCTTCAGGTTATGAG